>Ga0335085_10000933_pt1 | contig 70554 bp, 69 predicted proteins | sample Lox_Sample_45_FD_206712 | JGI IMG/M metagenome (GOLD analysis project Ga0335085, IMG submission 206712) | Soil microbial communities from Loxahatchee National Wildlife Refuge, Florida, United States - Lox_Sample_4.5 | ecosystem: Environmental > Terrestrial > Soil > Wetlands | place: USA... | reverse complement strand
ATCTGCTCCGGTTTGAACCGTTTCATTGGCATACCAGCGTTCCTCCAGAGTGAATTTTCTCTCACTCTCGCTGGTACAAAAAACCCCTGTCAGGTCACAGAAATGGGCAGCTGAAATTGGGGCTCCGATTAATATCAGGAGAACGTCCGGCTGGACGCCTGAAACGCTCAAGGTAGGGGATACGATCACGATTACCGGAGGTCCAGCTCAAAATGGCTCGCATACCATGATTTCCACTCCTGCAAGAATGTTGGTGAACGGCAAGAAAATAGTCAGCCCAGAATGAGAATAAGGAAGAAAAGGATTTGCCATGGAGAAACTATTACGCCAGTCAAGTTTTCCGCACAAACAGGAGGGCTTTGCCATGGGAAGGTCGTTAGTGGCTGGAATTCTGGGGTTGATGACGACGCTTGCCTTTGCGTCCGTTATGGCTGCTCAAGTACCAGCTTCTGTACCGAACCTATCTGGAGTTTGGTCGCGAGTGGGCAATGTTACCTTTGACCCGTCCGACCCAGAGGGTCTGAAGGCGGCAGACCTATCGAAATATCCGATGACGGCTTGGGGGCTGGAGCAGTTCAAGGCAAATAGGCCCGCCCATGGAGCAGCACAAAATAGCACCTACGCAGAGGGTCAAGCTACCGGATCCAATGATCCGGTCAATAGGTGTCTTCCGCCCGGCATACCACGGGTATATGTGGGACCCCAGATAATGCAGATCGTTCAGACCGCCGACCATCTCGTTGAGCTTTTCGAGTATGATTCTCTGTTTCGGATTATCTACCTCAATGGGCGACAACGTCCCAAGGATTTGGAGAAGACGTATATGGGTTGGTCGAATGGCCATTGGGAGGGCGACACGTTAGTGGTCAACGCGACTGGATTTAACGGCAAGGGCTGGCTCGATCGGGTCGGTCATCCCTATTCCGACGAACTGCAACTTCAAGAGCGTTTCCATCTGGTTGACCCGAAGACGCTACAAGATGACATCACCTTTCACGACCCGAAGGCATATACGCGCGACTGGACCGGACAGAAAATTTTCAAATTGCGCAACGACTGGTTCCTTGGGGATTACTTTTGCGAGGACCAGGGGCAATTTGACGAGTATCAGAAGAAGGCAGGATTTAACTCCTTTCTTCCGAAGCAGTAGATCGAGACGATCGCGTTGAGAAAGGATGTGACGTTCGGCGCAACATGTGAAGGACCCGTTCGGGGGGATCTGCGAATGGGTCCCGGGCCAATCTCTCAAGGAGATTCGTATCCCACGTCACGTGGCAGCGTGGCATTGCCTTCGCGCGCATCGCGCGGCACGAAGCTCGGACCGAAACAATTGATTGCTGGTTTGCTGGGCGCTGTGGTTTTCTCCCTATTGGGCGGCTCGATGATGTTGGCAAGCGCTCAGGCGGTGCCGAATGCGAAACCTCTGATGGCCGAAGACGTCTTCAAAAATGTCCAGTTGCTCAGGGGCATCTCCGTCAAAGAATTCATGGAAACGATGGGTTTTTTCGCGGCAGCCACGAACTCCACCTGTACCGTTTGCCACGGTGATGCAAGCGCCGGTAGTTGGGCCAACTACGCCCTGGACACCCCGCTGAAGCAGACGGCGCGCAAAATGATCTTGATGGTGAACGCTCTCAACCAGAGCTACTTCGGGGGAAAACGCGAAGTGACCTGCTACTCCTGTCATCGCAACGCCGACCGTCCCGAGGTGACGCCCAATTTGGCAGAACAGTACGCTAGTCCGCCTCCGGAAGACCCGGCTGAAATTCCCGAGCAGGCTCCTGGGGCGCCTACTCCCGATCAAGTTTTCGACAAATATCTCCAGGCGCTCGGCGGGGCGCAGAAGCTGGCCGGCTTCACTAGCTTCGTTGCCAAGGGAACCTACCAAGGCTACATAGACCCGGAGGCGCGCCCCGTAGAAATCCGCGCCAAGGCTCCGGGGCAGGTTTTTCAAATAGTGCACGGGCCCGACGGGGACAGTACTTGGGTTGACGACGGCCGGGCTGCCTGGGTCGCCCAACCCGCCCTGGAAGCACCGGTGCCGCTGCTCGCCCTGAAAGCGGGAGATCTGGATGGTGCCCACCTGGAGTCGCAGTTGTATTTTCCAGCGCGGATCAAGCAACTTCTGACCAATTTACACGTCGGGTTTCCAATCCAGGGCACGTTCAGCATTTTGCCAGATCGAGCGGGCGCTGGCATCGATGATCGCAAACTCACGATCATGCAGGGGACCACGGCAGCCGGAAATAAAGTGAAGTTGTACTTCGACCCGAAATCGGGACTGTTGGTCCGGATGGTGCGGGATACCAGCCTGCCAGTCGGTTTTATCACGACCGAGATTGACTATGCCGATTATCGTGAGGTTTCCGGGATCAAAATACCGTTCCGGGTGACCAAAACGTGGGTGGATGGACGGTCCATCACATTGCTGGACTCCGTACAGCTGAATGTGCCCGTTGATGCGAAGCAATTTGCCGAACCGGCCGCGCCGGTCCAGCCCAAAGCGGGGGCGGGCGGGTAGCGCCTGACGAGGTGGGCCAGGCACACGTCGATTTCGACGCTTCTTCCATTTTCGATCAAAATACAAAATTTGAAGCGTTTTCCTGATTATTCTCGGTCGGGTCCCGACACGACTCGAAGAGATCTCTTTGATATCCATGTTGGTCCTCCTTCGCCAGACGGTCCATCAAGCTGGCGCTAGATACACTCGTCGAGGCGCCCATCCGCGCAAATCTCTAGTCGACCAGCGACCGCACCGTGCCCAGAGGTCGCCATGAGGATTCGGGGCCGCGATGTTGCCCCGCCGTAATTCCGCAAAGATGCGGTCTCGACGCTCTACTTATTCACTATTGACGGCGTCGATCTTCGGGCCGCCGGTCGCTGCGGCTGTCATCAGGCTGCGCTGCTTGTCGATCTCGGTAATCAGTTCCTCGTCTGTCCAAGCGTGTCGTTTGACGGAATTGGGTTTACCGATGGGCATTGCGGAGATAACCCGATCTGCCCGCACGATCAATGCGCCTATCATCACGAGAATGATGAGCACTTCCAAGAGGCTTCGAACCGCGTTCTGTAGCTAGAATGTTGCTACACGAGACCGTATTTGGACGACTTTAACTCGCGGTCGGGAAAGTGGATATTTCAAATGCCTGTAAGTCATTGTATCTAGCTAGCTTGCGAGCGGCTATCAGCAGCCTTCGGCAGCCATCTACACTATCTAGAATCCCACCCTCTCCGCCACCAGTCGTCACTTGTCACTCTCTATACTCCCTTAGCCTGGAAACAGCAGCTTTGCCGCGCTAAATGCGGCGATTCGCGTCTCCGAAACCAAACCTTCTCTCTCCAATTATCTGGCAAGCCGAATAATGGGCAGGAGTTTCTCTGGTCTCTACGGGGCAGTTGAGTTTCGCCGACCTGCCGTTTTTGCCCAGGTGTCGGCCCACACGTGCTGTACGGCGGGGTGGTGCGGGAATGTGCGACCGAAGAACGCAAGTTCCGCGATTTACTTCGTGCCAATAAGAAGAGGCCGGCCGCTGGGTAGGTCGCGGCGGCGGCCATTGCTCCAACGACCATCGCTGGCTTGGTCTTGATCAGATGTCACTGTTCAGGTGCGGCCTGGCTAATCGAAACGGCTACCGCCGCCGTGTTCGGGCTCTGGATTTTGGTGAGCAAACGATAATTCTCGACGCCGAAAAGCCACCTTCCGAGAAGTCAGGACTTCTCGGGCCCTATCCGAGTTTCATCCGAGGGGTTACCTTCCGGTTTGCTGACCATACCGTGGGCAATGCATTCCAAGCCAGGCCTCTCTTTAACAACAAGTGTCGCTCCTTTGATCGCAATTAGATTGCTCTTTTTGAAATGCGACAAGACCCGCGTCACTGTTTCTCTGGTCATTCCGATTGTTTCTGCGATTTCTTCATGTGTGAGTGTCATCTTGGATTTGGCCGCCTCATTTTCTGCACTGTGTTTAGCCGTCCAATCGAGAATAAAGTGAGCTACTTTTTGTTCTGCTGAATAGGAAAGTCCGAGGGTTCGCATTTCATCCACAGCAGCGTGATAGGTTTCACCTAGCTGCTGGGCTACACGCAGCGCAACGTCGCCGTGCTCGCGGAGGAAATCCAGGAAATTCTTTCGCGCGATAAGCTGTAGCTGTGCGGGCTCAATTACCTCGGCTGTCAGCGAATATGGTTTCCCGGTTAATGTCGCCGGTAAGCCCAAAACATCTCCAGACTCGGCAAACCTCACAATGAGAGTTCTACCATCTGTTGAATTAACCGAAAGCTTCACCGCCCCGGAGCGCACAATGAACACACCCGGTGGCGCCTGCCCCTCAGAAAACAAGACGGCCCCTTTGGGATATGAGTGGGTCAGTGTGATTTCTGAAAGGCGTTGCTCGGCGGCTGGCGGCAGGTTGCAGAAAATCCGATCCTCGCGATAACCACGAGTGATAGCCTTGTGAATAACTCCTGTCCCCTGGGACGTCGCCATGGCGAATTCCTCCGGTTATCACATCCAAGAGCGTGACACCAACCCGATACTACTGTCACGCCCCGAATAGCTGTGATGCGTGTCACAGGACGGGCAAGCCGACCGTGGAAGACACCTCTAAGGCTCACCTCTCGACTGGATCAAACGCAATCCAGCCTAGCCACTAGTCGCCTGTGAGCGTCTTCATTTCTAGCGGATAAAGACGGAATACGACTGTGACATGCGTCACTGCGGAACCGGCGGCAAACTGGCACCTTAAGGTTGGAAGGAGGTGGATATGAAGGGTGATTGGGTTTCCTCGAACTCGCTGACACCTTCTTCAGTTGAACGGCAGAGGTACCGAGGACAAGACAGAGTTCACTAGAGAGTCTAGCGAAACAAAGATCGGTTAACTGGTTCCTCGGCGAATGCGAGCGGGTTTCGGGGTCGAGAGAAAAATCCGGGTTCCAGTAGAGGCGGCTGGAAGTTGCAGCCGCCTTCTTCTTTTATGGGAGGGTAGGCCCGTCCGGTTTCTTCTATGCCTGCCGTGCGTTTGGCTTTCCGGCGCTAGCCTACGTTTCGGTTTTGATCTAAGGGGTTGCTCTCGATGGTCCCAGACTCTAGTCCGCATCTTGCGAGAATCCTGGCTTTGCATTGTGACCTAGGTCACAGACATACGCTGTTACTGGCGAATATTGTAACTCGGTGAACACGCCGTGTGAAAGAGTCGAGGAGACAACGCTCAAGACGGCAGGACGTTCATCAAAGTGAAATAAGAGGAGGGGGTATGAAGGTCAGGGATGCGATGGTGAAGACGCCAGTTTCCTGCGGACTGGAGACGAATCTGGGCGAGGCTGTGGAGATCATGTGGAAGCGCAACTGCGGGTTTCTTCCGGTTGTAGACGCCCATCGAAGAGTCGTGGGGATTATAACGGATCGGGATATTGCAATCGCGATGGGCACACGAAGTCGGCTCCCGGCAGAAGTCGCGGTGGCAGAAGCCGCTACGCGCAAAGTGCATTCGTGTAAGTCAACCGATGATGTCCGTTGGGCGCTCGACATAATGGGGGAAAACAAGGTGCGCCGTCTGGTGGTCGTCAACGAGCAGAATCAGCTGGAAGGCGTTCTCTCTATGGACGACGTTGTGCTTTGCGCCGAAACCAACCCTGCAGGGAGAACTGAGCTTTCGGCTGATGATGTTCTGAGAACTTTGAAGGCGTTGTACTCGCCGGAGTTGTCGGCTCGTGCGGCAGGTGCTGCAGTAGCTTAACCGGATCGTAAGCACAATTAAACGGCCTTTGGCCGATAGTGTGAGGCAATTATGTCCGCTGCTGCCGTTGCTGCATATGTTGAGCGTCGTCGCAGCACTCGGTTACCTATCCGCTTGGCGGTGATAGTTTGCGAAGATGCGGGGCGGTTTCAAGAACAGACTTGTATGTCCTCAGTGAACACTTACGGAATCCTCGTAGCCTTAGCAGCCCCCGTGGCCGTAGGCCAGAGGCTTATCATCCAGAACCCCGAGAATTGGGCGGAAAGAAATGGCCGTGTAACCCGCGTTGGTCGTTGCTACGCGGGCCGGACTGAAGTGGGGATAGAATTCACGGAGCCTGCCCCGGATTTCTGGATTGGCCCGGCCAGTCCTAAACGCGTCCGTATCGATTAATAGCGGACTATTTTTAATCAATCCGGCAGTAGCAATAGAGGAATTGCTGTGTGGTGCAGACCGGAGTTTCGTGCGGTTCCTTCATCCTATTCGATCAGGATCGACAGACCTGCTAGTCGGAGTAACTACTGTGCTGTATAGCCGCCATCGATCACTAACTCACTGCCCGTTATGAACCTTGATTCATTTGAAGCCAAATAGACGATGCCCCATGCCACGTCCTCGGGTTCCCCAACGTGACCCAGTGGGTGTTTCGCAGCCATAGCTTTGCGGGCTTCGTCAATCGCGATGGGCATGCTCGCGGCAAAATTCTCGACCATGGGCGTCCATATGAAGCCTGGATGTATCGAATTGACGCGAATCTTGTCACTGGCGTATATGAGTGCATCATTCTTAGTCATCAGCCGCACGGCTCCCTTTGACGCGTGGTAGGGCGGCACATCGCCCGCGCCTACCAACCCATAAATCGAAGACAGATTGATAATGCTTCCGCCTCCCGTTGCTCTCATCTGCGGAATTGCGTGCTTCGTACAGAAAAACACGCCTTTGACGTTCACAGCCATCAAGGTGTCCCATTCGTGTTCCGTGACTTCGTGCGTGGGTTTGTTCGCTCCTGAAATGCCCGCATTATTCACGAGGACATCAATGCGGCCGAACTTGACACTAACCTCGTCAAAGACCCGTTTCACGTCCGCTTCACGCGAGACATCCAACTGCCAAAATTCCGCCTTGCCGCCGGCGTTCTGGATTTCACGTGCTGTCCGCCGCCCCGGTTCATCAAGCAAGTCCGTCAGAACGACGATCGCTCCTTCCCGCGCGAGCAATATACAAGCAGAACGCCCAATGCCCATCGCGCCGCCGGTGACGATAGCCACTTTCCCCTTCACTCGATCCATAAGAGAAACCCTCTCGTTTTGTCAGTGACAGAGGCCACGTGAATTTGAAAGCCTAGACCGGCCCGCGACCGGAAAAAACATCAGGTTCGCGGGCCAGTCTACTCTTCGGCACTCACTGCGCCTTAGGTTGAATGCGTACAGTCCGAGCGTTGGCTGCTTTGGGCAAGACTAATGTGAGGATGCCATTCGTTAATGTGGCCGTGATCTTGTTCGTATCGATGTTGGTTGGCACGTCCACAATACGCAGAACCTCGTCAGAGCCTGTCTCGGAATAAAGGGTTTTGCCCTTCTTCTCCTCTTTGCTGGTCTCTCGTTTTCCGCTGATCGTCACGCGGCCAGGTTCTGCGGTGATCTCCAGTTCCTTTTCTGTGAAGCCCGGAACCTCCGCCTTCACCTCGAAAGTGTCTCCCGATTCTGAAACTTGGATCTGCACAGGATGGAGAAATTCTCGCTCTGCCTTGACCCAATCGTCGAGTTCACGGCCAAATACATGGCCATTTCCTTCGAACATCTCAAAGGCCCGCTTGCTGATTTCGTTGAAGATCTCATCCATTCTTTCAATAAGGCTCTCCGGTTTTGCTGGTGTGATTGCCGCGGCTTCTTGAGCTCGTTGTACTGCAGTTCCCGTTCGTTCGGCCATTGTTCCTCCTGTTGAATGTGTAGGGGCGTTGGCCTCGGGTTCAATCGACAAAATCGTCAGGGCCGATTTGGAGTGATCTCCCGAGGCCAGCGCACTGCGCCAAGAATTCCAGGGTTACAGTCAAAGCGCAGTGATGTAGATCACATCCAAAATGGTTGCACTGTATGCCCCGCCGCCCTTAAAGCTTCCGGCGCATAACGGCGGGACGGGATTCGATCGGTTCTCGTTCTTCTTCCAGAACTGCGGATAAGCGGAGATAAACTTCACACCATCGAGATCCTTCAGTGCCGCCGTTGACAATTGAGAGAAGAATCCATTGCCGGGGAGCTTACCTGTCTCGCAGCTTTCATTGAGTTCGAAGCCGTACGGACCTTTTATTTTGCGCTCCTTTTGCCATTCTTATCGCGCTCGCACGTGGCTTCCTGGCATAAAGCTCCATCAACAATCGTGGCGGGAGAGCAGGATGGTTATCTTAGCCAATGATAGAGTTCCCACGCATCTCCCAGAAAAATCTGTCCGGCGACAAAGTACGAAGAAGGGGTCAAAATTTAAGGCGAGGGGAATGCCGGCCGTCGCGGGACCCGTCTATGGGGTTACGATTTCGGAGCGTGCGTCTTTAGGGATAGGCCGGCTTTCAGGCATATCTGAAGTTCGGCTGCATTTCATGAGGACTGCATTTCGGGTTTCTTCGAGAGTTGTACGAATCGAATCTTTCGCTAAGCTCTCCACTATAGGATCCACTAACCATCGGAACATAAGGGGAACATCACGGCTTAATCCGAGTGCCTCCGATTCAATGTACACGCCCTCATCGCTCTCCTCGAATTTCGTAAAACTGTAGAGTCGCCAAATATAACCAGGACCCTGGTCCGGAGGAAGAACCAGCATGTCAGGTCGATACAGGTGTTGGATAGCCTGCAGCCGAGTGCCCTGCGAGATGCTGTACCAATGATTTACGTCCAGTCGTACGTAATGCGTCTCATACTCGCCTCGCAGTGCAGCCGTTACGAAAAGGGCCCTGTGCATCAAGGTCATGGAAAATGTGTCATCTAGTCCCGTCGACCGAAGTTGCTTCGCGTCAATAACGGCGGGCTTATAGATTTCTGCATAATGGTCATAGTTGCGTGTGACGGCCAGAACTTCGGAAATCGTGGCTTTCGGGATAAACACTGCCCCAAGCCAGTCATGAATAAGCCCGTAGGGCACCCTCACAGGGTATTCTGTGCCTTGCGGCCATACAGGTATATTCCCTGAGCGGACTTCGGCCCGCCGCGGCGGCACTTCGCTTATCCACAGAAAAGGTGATTGTTTCACGTGCATTTCAGTGCGCAAACGAACCCAACCAACATAGTCATTCCAAGCGGCCAGGGTCTCCTCTCGCAATTTGGAGGGCGCTGAACTTACCGGAATGGAAAGTAGACTTATCGCCGCAAGCACACTCAGCGCGACGCAACCGTAGATCGCTCTTCTCGTCTCTGGGTAGGCTCTGTCTAGCAAAACGTCATTTTGAATAGGTCGACTTCTTTGATGCACGTGTGAACCCACATTTCGGCATCGCAGCATGTGTCGCCCGTCTTTCGTGATGCGTGCTGCAAAGCCGGCCAACTGACTCATAATTTCCCTCTCCACTCCCTCTCCGCGCACAGATTACAGAAGGTCACCGAGGTCGCGCCGTGATGTCGGTCACAAGGCACGTTCTAGGCACTGGTACGAAGGATTCACGTGACCGTGTGACCTAAATCACAGCCGCAGGCACCGCAGCCGCTCACTATAAGGTTTAGAAGAGGTTAAATATGGCCACGGTACCCACGCAAGTAGAGCCACTCCCGGCACGCCTAGCCATCGTGACTGGCCCGCATCCGAGAAAGCATTCTCGATCGAAATGGATCGGGTGGGGAATAACGGCGGGTCTGGCCTTCGCCTTAGCTGGCGTGGGCGCGCTTTGGCGCGCGCATCTGAACAACGCGATTATTTACGAAACGGTTCCAGTTGAGCGCGGTTCTATCCAGGCTAAAGTCACAGCGACGGGGAACCTCAACGCCGTTGTAGATGTGCTCGTTAGCAGTCAAGTCTCCGGGAACATCAAAGCTCTCTACGCGGATTGGAACAGCAAGGTCACGAAGGGCCAACTCGTTGCCCTTATCGATCCGGAGATATTTCAAGCCCAAGTGGACCAGGCAAATGCGACGTTTCGCTCTGCGCACGCTGCCACCCTCACCGCACAAGCGCAACTGGAGAAGTCAAAATCGGATTTGAGCGCAGCGAACGCCGCGGAAAAGAATGCCGAGGCCATCGCTGCAAAGGATCTTGCCAATGAAGTGAATGCGAAAGCTCAGTGGGGGAGATCGAAAGTGCTGGTCGACGAGCAAATCATAGCCCAGCAGGATTACGATACGGCCAAGGCGAATTACGATGCTTCCCAATCTCAAGTTACAGCCGATCAGGCCCAGATCGACGCTGCTAAGCAAAATATCCAATCCGCGGAAGCCGCTATACGAGTGGCCCAGAGCCAAGTGGAAACAGCTCAGGCGCAGGAACGCCAGGCGCAAGCGGAACTGCAGCAGGCGCAGATCAATCTCGACCACACCCGAATCATGGCTCCCGTCGATGGTACGGTCATAGCCCGCCGAATGGACGTGGGGCAAACAGTGGCGTCGACGCTCAACCCACCTACCATTTTTGAAATCGCGCAGGACCTGACCAAAATGCAAGTCGATACGAATGTCGACGAGGCTGACGTAGGAGCTGTGGCCCAAGGACAACAAGCAACGTTCATTGTCGATTCTTACTCCGGGTTGACCTTTCACGGAGTGGTGGCCGAGATACGAAAGGCGCCGATCATCACGCAGAACGTGGTCACCTACGATGTGGTGATTACGGTGGACAATTCGGACCTCAAATTGTTTCCTGGAATGACCGCGAACGTTACGATCTTGGCCGCTAAGCTCGATGACACCCTCAAAGTGCCCAATTCTGTACTGCGTTTCCGACCATCGACAGCGGTTCTCAAAAAGACAGGTCTGCCGGCGTCGCAAGCGGATAAGCAACAAGTCTACGTGCTTGCGGGGGGGAAGCTTGAAGCTGTGCCCGCCAGGTTCGGCCTTTCGGACGGCCGATACACGGCGATTACCTCGGACCAACTTCGGCCGGGCGCTCAGGTGGTTGTGAGGGCAAGCCTCAGCGGAAACTCATCGAGCGGTTTGTCGACTACGTCGGTGCCCATGGCTCCGAGAATGTGAAAAACTCATGCCGCGCTCATTGCAACGGATCGGCTCACGAAAACATACGCACTCGGTGAAGTGACTGTGAATGCCTTGGAAGGCGTCACGCTTACGATCGAGCGTGGTTCGTTTGTAGCCATCATGGGGGCATCCGGTTCTGGTAAATCCACGCTCATGAATCTCCTCGGTTGTCTGGACCGGCCCACCTCAGGCCGGTATTGGCTCGATGGGGTCCCAGTTGAGGGACTCGATCGCGATCAACTGGCCGAGATACGGAATCTGAAGATTGGCTTCGTCTTTCAGAATTTCAATCTGCTCCCACGCATGAGCGCGATGGAAAACGTGCAGCTGCCTTTGTTGTACACGAACCGCGATATATCGGATGCTGACGAGCGGGCTAGACGCGTGCTGGCTTTGGTTGGGCTGGCAGGAAGGGAAAAGAGTCTGCCAACCCAGCTATCAGGGGGCCAGCAACAGAGGATAGCAATCGCACGCGCGTTGATCAACGAGCCAGAAATTCTTTTGGCAGACGAACCCACTGGGCAGCTCGATTCACACACCAGTGCCGAGATTATGGGGATTTTTCAACAGCTGAACCGAAGTCACGGAATTACCATTGTGGTCGTAACCCACTCGGACGAAGTGGCCAGGTATGCGAGCAGAATGATCACTTTCCGAGATGGCCAGATTGTCAACGACACTAAAGGGCGGACTCTTCAAGCAGATGGCCTGGCGGTGGCGAGCCCTGCGCTCGTCGAGGCAGCTCCATGAAACGCCTCGTCTCAGCGATGCGCATTGCGTTTCGGGCGCTCCAGGTGAATAAGCTCCGTTCGGCGCTCACTATGCTCGGAATCGTCATTGGAGTGGCGGCAGTCATTGCCACGGCGGCTATCGGTTCAGGTGCAAAGCAGCGCATCCAGCAGCAAATCGCCAGCATTGGCAGCAACACCATTATCGTGCTGCCGGGAAGCCTCACCAGCTCCGGATTGCGGATGGGGACCGGCAACGCTGTAACCCTATCAGAGACGGATGCGCGCGAACTTCCCGCTCAGTGCCCGGACGTCGCTCTGGCCGTGCCCTTGGTGCGCGGCGGGGCGCAGATCGTCTATGAGAACAATAATTGGGCGACGATCATTTATGGCACGACGCCTGGATTTTTGGAGGTCCGCGACCTTTCCGTGGCCGAGGGATCTCCGTTCTCACAGCAGGACGTTGACTCAGCCAACAAAGTCGCCTTGCTCGGCGAGACTGTTGTAACTAGCCTTTTCGGCGATATCGATCCCATCGGCCAATCCATTCGCATCAAGGATGTGCCGTTTACCGTCCTCGGGGTCCTGGAGGCAAAAGGGCAATCGCCCACTGGACAGGATCAAGACGATGTCGTCCTGCTCCCTATTTCTACTGCCAAGCGCAAGGTCCTCGGCATTAACTCTGCGAATGCCGATGCCGTCAGTCAGATTCTGATGGAGGCTAAAAGCGGCGGCCAAATCCAGGCGGCACAAGACGAGGCCAAAGCGCTTCTCCGACAGCGGCACCATCTCAGTCAGGCTGAAGATGATGATTTCTCCATCCGCAATATGGAAGAGATCTTCGCCGCTCAAGAAGCCTCTTCGCACATCATGTCGCTCATGCTGGCGGCAGTGGCATCTGTTTCGCTCATCGTAGGCGGCATCGGGATCATGAACATCATGCTCGTTTCAGTTCGAGAGCGGACCCGCGAAATCGGGCTTCGGCAGGCCGTTGGTGCAAAGACTCGCGACATCTTGACGCAGTTTTTGGTCGAAGCTGTGGCACTGTCGATTGCCGGCGGGTGTGCCGGAATCATTCTGGGGATCGTTGCTTCGGCAATCGTCTCACGTCTGGCAGGCTGGAATACGGTTGTAAGTGTCGGTGCAGTGGCACTCGCAGTTTTCTTCTCCGCTTTAGTGGGGATTACTTTTGGATACTATCCTGCGCGAAAGGCCGCCTACCTTGATCCGATTGAAGCTCTGCGCTCTGAATAGCTGCGGGTACGACCCATCTCAAAACAACTTAACTCGGGCCTAAAGGGCCGGTATTCGATTGTTGCGCCTTGAGAGAGTTGTCAAATCTGGCGGCGGCACTTTGAGCACAGCTGCCATTGGCCCAGCCTTTGTGTTGACCTCTACAGCATCGAGGGGTACGTTTCGGGAACCTCGCCGGCTTCCCAAGTTGCCGTGCGTTCCAGGGGTTCTACTGCACGCGTCTCGTCGAAGTGCAAAATAACATCGAATTGATCGGCAAGCTGGGCGTGAAAGTAGTGGCTCGCGCGCTCCGATCGCGGCAGATAGATGACACCGATGGCTCGTTCCAAGCGCGGTTCCCGCAAGAGCGAGGTGATCTCTTGCTTGCCGCCCAGCAACAGCAGAAATTTGGGGATTCCGGTTTCGTGAAAGAGCGCTTCGTAACTGCCGGGTAGCGCTGGTCGAACATGCTTGCGTTCAGCCGGACCATCCCACCCGGAGGCCGCCGTTACAGTGCCGTGATAAGTCGTGAATCCCACCAGCACGGCGTCTTTCCCATAGCGTTGGCGTACGAGTTGCCCGAGGTTTAGTTCGCCCCTGTGCCCCATCTCGGTGGCACGAGCATCTCCCAGATGGGAGTTGTGCGCCCACACAACGATCTTGGACTTGGGCCCGAGGTGGTGTGTCAGCGCGTCCAGAGTTTCAGCCATATGGCTGTCCCGAAGGTTCCAGGATGAAACCCGTTCGTGAAACATCGCGCGATAATACTCTTCTGCATTTTTCACCAAGCGGGCGTTCTGTTCCGCGAAAAAGAACGCGTCCCGGGCGACTCTGCCGTCGCGCCCGGCCAGATCTACCGCGCGACGCCGCATTTCCATCCACTGACCGATAGCCTCGTTTTCACAACTCTCGCTCAGCCCAAAGCCGGCAGCGTACCCATAAGCTTGGGTATCCTCGCCAAAGTTTTCAAAGCAAGAATAACGATATCTTGCGCGGTGCGCGGCATCTGGATCGACCTTATCCAAGAAATCCAGTACAGCTCGAATGGAGGCGTGCAAGCTGTAGAGATCCAATCCATAGAAGCCGGCACGTTGCGAGTGACGGTCCTCGTTGTAATTGCGCAACCAGCCGATGAAATCGAGCACATCGGCGTTGCGCCACATCCATGCAGGAAATCTCTGAAAACCGGCCAGGGCGTCGATGGCATCCTCATCTTCACTCTCGAATCGCACGTATTGATTCAGGCGATACGCATCCGGCCAGTCTGCCTCGGCGGCCACCGCGTTGAATCCTTTTTCCGCGATCAGTCGCTTGGTAATCTGAGCGCGCAGGCGATAGAACTCGTGAGTCCCGTGGCTGGCTTCTCCGATCAGAACGAAACGGGCGTCGCCGACTGCCTTGAGCAAGGGATCGAAGTCCGTTCTTTCTCCCGTCAACGGAAGAGCTGAATGACGAACTGCTGCCAAGATTCCCTGATCGTTCTTAAGGGGCATTGTTACACCTCTGTATTCAAATCGTGTACTGACAGAACTCAGGAAGCGGCCGTTAGCGACCTTTGTCTCTCGGGACCCGCGCCTCCTGATATTCTCCCTTGGAGCTTCGCCAAGCCCTGTTCAGCAAATCCGTTACCTCTTCATCCGAGACTTCTGAGAAATCGTCATAAAATTGCCCGACTCCGTAAAATGGCTCTGGCATCTCTAGGCAAACCAGTTCATCCACTTCAAGTCTAAGCCGGTTGCAAGTCGAGCGGGGAGCCACCGGAGTGGCAACGATTAGAACAGCGGGGTTCATCTGCCGCAGAGCGCGAATCGCCGCACGCATACTCGATCCGGTGGCGATACCATCGTCAACCAGAATCACGATAAGCCCACTCACGTCGAGCGGAGGGCGCCCGCCACGATAGGTTGCTTCCCGGCGCTCCAGTTCCAGTTTTTCTCTTCTGGTAACTCTCTCAATATCTAAGCCGGTAAGTCCGAGTGCTTCGATGGTCTCTCGGTTGAGAATGCGAACACCTCCGCTCGCGATGGCGCCGAACGCAAGTTCCTCATGCCCTGGAACACCGAGCTTTCGCAAAACAAAAATGTCGAGCGGCACTCCAAGCCTCCTCGCTACTTCATAGGCCACAGGAACGCCGCCGCGGGGCGCTCCAAGTACAATCACGTCGTCACGGTCCGCGTACTTTTTCAAGCTCTCTGCCAGCTCCCGTCCCGCTTGCGCCCGATTCGCGAAGATCATGTGAAGCCCCCATATTTCTATCCACAGGTTAAAATCTCCGCATTCGATTCTCGGTGAAGGCAGTTACGCCTCGGTGTGAGCGAGATCACAGATCGGCTTGATTTCGCGGATCCCGCCGGGATCTGTCCACTATTGTCTCAGGCCGATAGGGACTGAGGCTTCGTAGTAGTTCTAAAGTGCTCGCTGAACCACTCGGCGGCAAGTCGCGCGACCTCTTCCAATGTTCCCGGCTCTTCAAATAGGTGGGTCGCGCCTGGAATAATGACCAATTTCTTATCGGCACAGTAAAGTCTCGCCAGTGCTTCCCGGTTCATGGCGATCACAGGTTCGTCATTGCCGCCCACAATCAAAAGTGTCGGTGCGCGCACATATCCCAGTGCCTCTTCGGCGAGATCTGGCCGCCCTCCGCGGGAAACAACTGCGGAAACGAGTTCGGAAAGTTCGCCGGCAGCGATAAGCGCTGCGCCCGCTCCTGTGCTAGCGCCGAAGTAGCCAATTTTGAGTCCTCTCGTCTCCGAACCGCTCGCGGCCCATTTAGTCGCGCCAATCAGGCGGCTTGCAAGAAATGGAATGTTGAAGCGGAATTCGCCTGTATATCGATCCCTAGCTTCTTCCTCCTGAGTTAAGAGGTCGAACAAGAACGTTCCGATTTTCCGAGAATGTAGGACCTGTGCGACAAATCGGTTCCGCGGGCTGTGGCGGCTGCTACCGCTGCCATGTGCGAAAAGCACCAAGCCATTTGCCTGCTTGGGAAGGAACAATGTTCCATCCAGCGTAAACCCCTGCGGATCTATCGAAACTTCGCGTTTAATTCCGTCATGCTCCGACGTACGGCCAGGAATCATGTTCGCTCTCCCTTTTGCATCCGGAGGATCATCTTGTCCTACGCTCTGAAGAACGGGCCGCGCTGCTCGCTGAAGCAGTTGCGTCACTTCCTCATCGGTGACCTGCGAGAAGTCTTCGTAAAACTGGCCAATGGCCTGGAAATCCTCAGGCATGTGCACACAGACGAGTTGATCCACTTCGGATCTGAGCCGCCTACAAGTTGATTGCCTCCCCGGGGAATACCCAGGACAACGACATCTTTCCGATTCGCGTACGCATGTAATTGCGCCGCCAAGTTGCGGCCAGCTTCTTGTCGATCTCGAAGCAGCACAAAAACCTCCCTAAAGGGCCATCTATCGAGAGAACAGATTGCGTTTGGGAAATCATGGGTCATTTGACGCGGCTATTCGTCTAGCGTCGTTGTCTATCTGTGAAAGACACTCTCGACAAGTGACCCAACCGAATCCTACTCCTCTTCTCCAAAAAAACTGTCCTGTGGAAATGAGAATTCGGCCTCGTCGGCTTCCAGAGCATTTTCAGGGACGCTCACTACCTCAATCTCCATTACTCCAACGGTATCTGCCGCGGGTCTTGCATAAGCGTCACCAACACCCTGCTCGCGTTTCGCGAAGGGTTTCTTCGCCCGAGTTCGCTTACCGCCAGGCACGTGCTTTACATGCCGTGCCACACGATCGTGCCTCGCTGTCTTCCCACGGTGTTTGGCTACCTGTTTTGACATTTAGAGTTCCCGTCTTTCGGCTGGTGATTTCGAAAAACCTTCGACGTTAATCGTGTCCCATGTGCTCATGGAATGCTGTGACATAGATCACCCGCGAGGACGAAGGCACCGTTTCGAAGCCGAGAAACAACTTGAAACGTGATTCAGGTCACAGCCTGTTCGACTACGGGCTGCTAAAAAAAGAGACGAGAAAGAAGAAAGCCTATAGAGAAGAGGTGCACCAATGACAATGCCAGCACGATTGACAGCCCATCTCGACCAAGCGCATGCAGCTTATACTCCGATTCGCCACGTTCCTGCGCGGAGCTCGCAATATGCGGCTTCGTTGCTCCATATTCCCGGAAAACAAATAGCCAAGACGGTGGCGCTGCGCGCCGGAAATCGGATCTTGCTAGCTGTGCTCCCGGCTTCCTATCACGTGAATCTGGAGAAACTAGCGACTGTAGTCGGGGAGCCAGTAAAACTTATTAACGAGCAAGAATGCTACCGGTTATTTCCCGACTGCCAGCCCGGTGTTGTGCCCCCTTTTGGCGAGCTCTATGGTCTGCGGGTCTATTTGGACCAAATGTTAGCCGAAACTCCAGAGATCGTCTTCAGCGGAGGAACTCTCTCGGATGGCGTTCGCATGGGCAATACCGATTTCGTGTATGTAGTGAAGCCTCGGATCTGCTCCTTCGCAGAAAGCGGCGAATTAGTGAAAAAGGACATTCCGGAGGACCTCGTCGCTGATGAGCGGGGCGGCGGAAAATAACAGCGGCCCACGTTCAGTCGCACAATCCAACCTTCGAAAGGCAGCCCTCAAGTTATCCTGCCTTTCTCAAAGATCGATCGGTTGAAACAAGAAACCAATCAACGCTCTTGCCTGAAGCTCCTGACTGTCCGCGCGACCAACATATTCGTCGATACTGGCATGAAGAAGTCATCGTCGCCACCCTCTTGTTTCCAGAGTGCGAAATTCGGAGACTGAAGGAAGGTATCAAGAGTGGGAATGTCTCGGAGACGTCTCGGCGTCACGGGATCGCTCCGAATCTGTTCTATCGCTGGAAGGATGAAGCCGAGCAAGGAGCAAAGGCAGCGCCTGGGGGGAGAAGCGCTGCCGCGGCCGAAACCGAGAAAGACCATCGTATCCGGCAGTTGGAACGGACGCTGGGGCGGAAGCTGCCGCCCAGTTCATTCCCACGCGCGGGAGATGATGACGCAAGGCTACACAGCCACCATGGTAGCGGCGACTTGGCCATCAGCCGGTCGAGTCTCTACTACCGAAAGCTGTTTTTCTTCGTCTCTTATCAGGAAGCGAGACAGACGAACGGCGTCTCGGGCATTGGTTACTCCAGTATTACCTTGTCTCCGATTCCGGGAGGGAATCAGGGAACGTGCCCCGTAGGTATCGCTTCCCCGTTGCAGTGTGACCAGGCCGGAGCGACGATTCCACGTGGCTTGATGCCCGTGGATACCCACACGGTGTTGAGGCACGCGTGCGGGAGCGCTACACACGGCCACGCAAATTAACCTATCGGGGCGCTAGTATTATTTAGGCTTCGACAGGGTCGGATCGATAATGTTTTTGCGAAATTGCTCGTTCTCAGACATCGAGCAGCTGTGTTCGACAAAATCTCTCTGGCTCAGCTTAAACACTTTGCGTCCGTACCAGGTTTTCGTGTAGGCCTTTGGATCGTCAATCGTGAGATCAAGCTGCAAGTTATCGTGATCGATTCGCCGGAAGCGCTCGATGAGATGCAGTTCATCGCTATGCGGACGGCCGACGTGATCCAGCCAGGTCTTGTCGTTGAATCCCACGGTGTCGATGACCAGGGTATCCCCTTCGTAGTGTCCGACGGAATCGCCCCACCACGTGGGATCGGGGTCTTTGGGATGTTGCCGATTCAGAGGGATCTGGCGGCCGAGCGTGTTGTATTCGAAGATCTGGTAAACGGTATCTGGCGTTTGGACAAACTTGAAGAGGTTGGGCACAACATAGATTCGGGGAATGCCGATGGGGTCGCAGTAGACGATACGGGGGTCGTCGGTGTCGAAGGTCCCTCTGGGACCGGATTCCGGTCTTTCCGATTTCAGTTTCGCGAGTGTTTCCGGCCGGTACGGTGTGTCGTCTTCAGCCGTTCCGGTCTTTTTGCCGCTGGGATCACTAATACTAAAGGTGGGTGGACTGCCAAGCCAATTCCCAGACAGGTCAGGCACAGCGCTTTGCTTCTGAGTTGAGGCGCCTCCGGCAGGTACTTTTGTCTGCGCGTGCCCAGAGCAAGCGACAAAGAAACCCGCGATGACTAGAAGTACTGAAGATAGGCAGGAATTTCGCATTTGAAGCTCCTCCCGGTTCCGGGTTCAGCAACTAAGGCCTGGGCTGGCGCCTCCAGGTTTCACTTGGGATCCGGATAGGCCCGCAGGATGGAGCCATCCTTCGTAAAGATGACTTTTTGGATGATGCCCACCGGCGCACCGTTTTTCGCAGCGTGCAGGTAAACCGTGACCTCGTCCCCTGCATTGAGGGATTTTCGGTGCCAGTCTCTCGGGGCGAGCTCGCTGGGAGGCGGGGCCTCGACGATCCAATGTCGAACGGCTCCCTTATCGTCCGTAGTGTCGAAGTATATCTGGCAGTGCGGGTTTCCCCACTCCACCTGTGTGATCGTCGATTTCGGCAGGACGGTCATCTTTTGCATGTCGTACCCGGCATTTCCGTGATGCGCGAGGACGGGAACGGAAAACAGAAAAAGAGCAAGAACGCCCCAAAGAAAATTTTTCACGGCACCATCTCCTTACCGTTTCGGATTCGCAGCCCACTAATTTTCAGGCTCGGCCTCGCCGTTTCCCTTCGCGTGCCTTTCCGGTAACACCCGGCCATCGGCAAGAACAACGCGAGACAGCGTCATGCGCGGCGCACCGGATCGAGCGGGATGGCCGGTGACCGTGACCTTGTCCCCCGGCTTGAAACTGTCTTTGGTAAAACCGGCGCCGGATTCCTGATGAGGATTCCCCAGTTCACCACCCCAATGTACGACGTTGCCGCTGTCATCGATAGAGTCGAAGAGAAGACCGCAGTGAGGGTTAGCCCAAATCCATTCCGTTACGGATCCCTTCACCGTGACCGATTTCTCCGTCTCATACGCAACCCCGGTCCCGTGATGCGCTGAGACCGGTGGGCATATGAGCGCCACCATTAGAAGGGAAGCGACACCCATTAAGAGTTTGAAATTCACGAAATCCCCTCCGGGATTGAGGGTGTTTTAACACAGCCCCCGCGACCGAACAAGCGCAACCGCTCGGTCTAACTTCGTTGCGCATGTCTGATCTGGATGACGTTCGCTCTTCTTTCGAGGATTTTTCCTTAGCCCCTGCCTACATTCCGACAAACAATTTCATCTGCTCCCGACAATATTGAGTTTGCGCTTGACACTCTGAAACAAAAAGTGTTACCAGTTCGCGCAATGGTTTCCGGGAACCGGGGCGGTGGCGTTGATTTTGAATGCCAAAGTACACGAACAAGCGGTGCAACAGTCTCGCACCAGCCGCTTAGCTCCGGCTAATCTTTTGCAAGAGGGGAGAGTGGAATGTTTCATAAGCCCATGTTCGTGTGCCCTGGATTGAAGAAGGTCGCCGCGCTCTTGGCGATACTGTTGCCGGCGTTGATGCTTTGCCCGGCAGCGTGGTCGCAGGGCACTACCGGCAGGATTTTGGGGGTAGTCAGAGACCAAAGTGGCGCTGTGGTCGCAGGGGCTACCGTAACCGTCCTGGATGTGACCAGAGGCGTGTCGCGTTCACTCGTTACCGACAGCGGCGGCGAATATGTCGCTTCCAATTTGCTTCCCGGCCAGTATAGGGTGACCGTCCAAGCGTCGGGATTCGCCGGATTCGACCGGCAAAACATCGCGGTAGTGGTCGGCCAGGACGTACGTGTCGACGCTTCACTCGCTGTGGGGGCGCAAACCCAGACGGTCACGGTGACGGAGGCAGCCCCGGCCATTAACACGACGAACGCTACGTTGAGCTCGGTGGTTGATAACCGCGCTCTGTCTGAGCTGCCACTGAGCGGCCGTAATTACCTGCACCTTCTGTTGCAAAGTCCGAACGTTGTGATGCAGCCGGGGGGCGGGCCCGACTCCTATGTCAGCAATGGGCAGCGTTCCAGCGCCAACGCCTATCTGGTAGAAGGTCTGTTCAGTACGAACATCAATACCGGCGCCAGCCCGATTCTGGGAGCAGGTTCGGGAAGCGGAGGCCCCGAGCAGGCAAATCTGCTTCCCGTCGACTCCATTCAAGAAATCAACGTTATGGACAACCCCAAAGCGGAATTCGGAGGCGAGCCGGGCGCGTACATCAATATGGGATTCAAATCGGGAACCAACGCCCTTCATGGAACGGCATACGCTTTTGGCCGTGACAGCTCTCTGGAAGCCAGGAACGCGTTTCTGACCACCAAGCAGGTAGACGAGGTCCATCAATGGGGCCTGAGCCTGGGCGGGCCCATCAAGAAGGATAAGCTTTTTTACTTTGGGAATTACGAGTATCAGCAGTATTCGATAACCACTCCGAAGGTGGCCTCAGTGCCCACCACAGCGTCGCTCGGAGGCGGGGCGGTTGGAGCGGCGGGAAGTTTTCCGGATGCCATAGCGCAAATGAACGCGGCTAGTGTGCCGGTCAGCCAGCTCAGCCTGAACATGGCGGGTTGCACGAACCCGGCCAGCCATCCAACGAATCCGGCGCTCATTCCTTGCGACGCGAGCAAGGGTCTGTTTGGGCAATCCGCACCGACAACCTCGGAGACTGTCGCTTTTCCCACCAGCGATTTTTCGAACAATCTCGTTGGTAAGGTCGACTATGTCCTGAGCGACAAGAACACAATGAATGTGGTGTACGCCTACGGCGACGGCAAGCCCATTGCAGCGGGCACAACCGCCGTCCTGGAGCCCTATTGGCAGGGCCAATATCACATACGGTCCCAGGTGGCCCGGCTAGATTGGGTGTACACTCCGAATTCAGCATGGGTGAATGAGGCAGTGGTTGGCACTGACCGAATTCACCAGTCGGCTTATGCGGGAGATTGTCTTCCGGCAGGATCTGTTCCAGCACTTGCCGGAGCCCCGAACTACGCTACTCAATTCGGTTTGGTATCCGGAGTGCCCGCCTGCGGAATCCCTACTTTTACAATAGGTAGTTATACTGCCGCGGGCAGCACGCTCGGTACCAACGTGCTGACCGTATTTTACCAAGGGCAAGATGTGGCTTCACGCATCATTGGTAACCACGCACTCAAGTTCGGGGGCGGGGTGCGTCAGAATGATTGGACCGGTACAACGGGCCCCTCGGCTCAAAGAGGCGCAATCGATTTTGTCAACACCGGCACTCTGTCGACGGCCCTGGAAGCCTTCCTGGCGGGAGTACCTAATCCAGCTACGACGTTTAATACGGTGGCTGTGGGGAATCCAACAGAAAACTTCAACTGGAAGAGCTACTGGGCTTTCGTTCAGGATGATTGGCGGATCCTTCCGAGAGTCACTGTGAACCTCGGGTTGCGCTATGAGTTTGAGGCGCCCATGAGGAGCGCGACGAATAGCGCAGGTGGTTTCGACCCCACTTCCTCCACCGGGTTATTCCAGCAGACGGACTCGCAGTCTCTCTGGAAGTCTTCCAAGAAGGATATCGGGCCGCGCTTGGGAGTCGCCTGGGACGTGACGGGCAAGGGAACGACCGTTGTCCGTGCAGCGGGTGGCATATTCTTCCTGCCCTTTATTACCCAACTTGTTTCAACCACGGCGGCAGTTTATGCGGTTCCCACTGGGGGTATCTACTCTTTGGCGAACGGCAGCACAGTGAAAGGCACGGGCACTCTGAATAATGGCACGCTCACGGGATTGGGCTCGGTGGTAGGGGCAAACTGGGCCGTTAACACCCCGCTTTTTGGAAGCCTGCCCACCACCTCGACGATCTCGTGCGGTGACGGTATAGCCCCTCAACCCGCTCCCTGCAGTCTGACGGTCGTTGGCCCCAATCTTACGCCCGGGATTGTAGGGGAATGGAACCTCGGCGTTCAGCATGCCATCACCAGCAATATCACGTTGGACGTGAATTATGTTGGCAATCACGGCTCTAATGAGCAAACCTTGCAGGACATCAATCAACCGACACCCGGCACTACGGCCGGTGAACAACAAAGGCGGCCCTACTACAGCCAATTTCCATACCTCGGATCGATTGGGGAAATAGTGCCCATAGCCATTTCCAATTACGACGCGTTGCAGGTCAATTTGAAGCAGCGGGTTGCGCACGGTCTATCTTACAGCCTGAATTACACCTGGGGGCACGCCCTCGACATGGCCTCGGAGGCACATGGTTACATAGCGCAACCCTCCAATCCGACTTCGGTATATGGGAACTCGGAGTTCGACTACCGCCACCGCATTACGTTTGAAGGGACGTATTTGATTCCCGGGATAAAAGCGCCCGCACAAATGCTGGAAGGCTGGCAGCTGAACACAACGATTCACTGGTTCAATCAAACGCCCTATGAGGACCTGGATACTAAAACCGACTTCAGTGGAACCGGCGAGAAAGTGGACCGCTGGGACCTATTTGGGAATAACAGTGATTTTACGGCAGACAACCAAATGTTCCCTTGCTTCGGCATTACCGGGAGCAGTTTCGCCGCGACGCCGGGGTGTACAACAGTTCCGATTCCGACCGGAGCAACTACTGCAGCACAAAAGGTAGCAAACATGCCGGGGCAGTGCATTTCGGCATCCGCCGGTTTGCCTGTCAACCCAAGCGTGCCCAGCAGCGACAAGAATGCCACGGGGCTCGCCGCGTTGAGCAACTTTGGCTGCTATCTGTCGAATGGCTCTGTGATCGTCCCCCCAGCCCAGGGCACATACGGCAATATGGGCAGGAACCAGCTGCGAGCGCCGGGATTTGGCGAATGGGATTTGTCGGTGACCAAGAACTGGCGCATTAAGGAAAGACTCACGACTCAGTTTCGGGTTGAATGCTTTAATGTTCTGAACTCAACCATTCTGGCCGGGCCGGGATCCAAGTCGGGAGCGAATTCCACTCCCCTCACGCCCAACCTGTTTGGCGTGTCTCCGGGAACCCCGGACGTAGCTCACGGAGCGCCAGTGTTCGGAACTGGGGGGCCGCGCAAGATTCAGCTTGGACTCAAGTTTATCTTTTAGTTTGCGAAAAGAGTCTTGACTCACGGTGCCTGCTTTGGAGTTAAGCTATGCCGAAAAGAGAGGATTCGGAGGATTCATATGAAAAGTTGGGCGAAAGACATTTTCCTTGCGGGCCTTCTCATCCTGGTTGCGGTTCCTGCGTTTGCGCATCACGGTAATGCGGCGATCGACAACACGAAGCAAATCACGGTGACAGGGACGATTACGGATTGGGTCTGGGCCAACCCGCACAGCTGGCTGAAAATGGATGTAAAGAACGAAAAAGGCGAAATCGATCATTGGGTCTTCGAGGAAAACGCGCCGGCGACGTTGGTAGGCTATGGCTGGACGAGGCACATGTTCAAGCCCGGAGATGTGGCCACAGTCACCGCAAGGGTAGCCAAGAACGGCGCACTGGTGGGGCGTCCCAGCAAGATCGTAGTCAACGGCAAAACCTACGGCGGCTTCAATTAAAAAGCGATCGCGAACCGGTACGGAGAGCGCAGCTCAAGATCAATAATCGCCGATTGAACTGCGGTCTAATCCAAAGCTGGAATTGAACGAGGGAGGGACCTGAAATGCAAAAGCGCTGCGTGGCCTCGGCGGTCGTACTCGTGGCAGTGTTTATACCCGCAACTCTTACGCGCGCGCAAACGTCTCAGCCCGAACAAGCGGCCGGGAATGATCAGTCCTCCCCGCTGCACATTGACGGTTGGGGCCGAATCGAAAAAGACGCTCCGAACACGCAGAATCCCGCTCCCGCTCCTCGCCATGACATGTCTGGAATCTGGGAGCCGGCAAAAGGCTGGCGCGACGGAGTCCAAGCCTCTGGCGCGAAGGCCAACCCCTCGGACGGCAAACATACGCTACCGATGACGCCGCTGGGCGAGAAAATGTTCAAAGCCAATAAGCCGACGCAAGGCTTCACGTCGGTGGGCGCAAGGGATACCAACGACCCAGCGAACCTCTACTGCGACCGTCTGGGCTTTCCCCGCGAGGACCTTTATAACCTCAGGGGGCTCCAGATCGTTCAAACGCCAACCGAAGTGCTGATGTTGTACGAATACGATCAGGCATGGCGGACGATCTGGACCGACGGACGAAGTTTCCCCAAGGATTGGGACGATACTTTGGAGCCTCGGTGGTACGGATACTCGATTGGCAAGTGGGTGGACGACGCGACGCTAGTGGTCGATACCGTCGGCACTGATGAAAGAACCTGGATCGATAATAGCGGTCGCCCTCATAGCGACGAATTGCAGGTCGAGGAGCGGTTCCATCGTGTGAATCATGACCTCTTGGAGCTCACCGTCACCATCACCGACCCGAAGATCTATACAAAACCGTGGCTGGCCCTGGACAAATTCCCTATGAAATTGCAACCGGCCGATTTCGATATTCGAGAGATGATCTGCTCACCATCGGAGCTGGCGGATTACTTAAAAACCGTTGGCAATCCCGAGGGTGGTCCCACAGGGGAGGCGTATCCGTTCCGTGGCGGCAAGTGAATACGAAGAGTTTCACCGGTATCGAAATCATCTGGTGAATGAGAGGTTTGAAATGCGAAGAGGCTACATCGGCGCAATTTTGGTAGCTGTGGCGCTAATGCTGTCGTTAGCTCCTATGTATGCTCAAGATAAGGGGCAGACCGCCAATCCCGCTCAGCTTAAGCTTGTTGACGGTTGGGGGCGGCCCGTGACGAATCCATTCCAAAGCCAGAAGCCGGGCCCCGCTCCACGCCATGATATTTCTGGGACTTGGGAACCAGCCCGCGGGCCGGGGGACGGAATCATGGCTACGGGCCCGAGGGATATGCCTTATGACGGAAAACCGGAGCATGATCCGCCTTACACTCCTTTGGGATTACAAACCTTGAAGTCCCATAAGCCGCTGGAGGGGTTCATCAGAGTTGTCTCGGGACTTAGCAATGACCCTAGAAACAAGTGCGATCCCCTGGGGTTTCCGCGCGCGGATTTTTATCAAATCAGACACACGCAAATCCTTCAGACCCAGGACAAGGTCGTGATCTTGTATGAATTTCAAAAGGTGTGGCGCGTGATCTGGACGGATGGACGAGAACTCCCCAAAGAGATTCCGCAGCCGCAGTATTACGGATATTCGGTTGGCAAGTGGGTGGACGATACCACACTGGTCGTCCGGACGACTGGGATAACGGGGGATGAGAAACTCTGGCTTGACGAAACGGGCCGTCCGGCCAGCGATGCCATGCAAGTGGAGGAAAGGTTCCACCGCGTAGACCAAGGCAACTTGGAGCTGACGGTAACTATTGACGATCCGAAGATGTACACGAAGCCCTGGGTGGCCATGAAATTTCCTATGAAGTTGCAATCCTCCGATTACCATGTTACGGAAATGTTGTGCATCCCATCGGAGATTGAACAATATGATAAAGATTATGGCAATGTCGCCAGCGACAAGGACAGTGGGCAACCGACCAATCGTCCGCCTGGAAAGTAGTCTCAAGGACTTTGGAAAGGGAGGGTATCGGTGAAAGTTAAATTGCTCGTTTTTGCGCTCGCCAGTAGTGTTTTGATCCTTTCCGGTCCCCTCTTTGCACATCACGGCAATGCTGCGTTCGACGTGGGGAAAAAGCAGACGATGAAAGGAACTGTCGCAGAATGGGTCTGGGCCAATCCCCACTGTTGGCTGAAGTTTGACGTGAAGGACGATAAGGGCAACATTGTGCATTGGGTGGCGGAGACGAACAACGCTCCCGATATGATGGAAAAGGGCTGGAGCATGCACTCGTTCAAGCCGGGTGATGAGGTTACCGTCACCCTAGAGCCCGTTAAAAACGGGAGCCCAGTCGGGCGCGTTCTTCAAGTGGTGCTTCCTAATGGTCAGACGTTGGGGATGGCCTATCTTAAAAATTAGCCAACACTGAAGGTGACCCCAGACAGTCCGAGACCCCGATACCGAGATTCGCTCCACCCGGGTGAGACCGAAAAAAGAGTGAGATCGAACCCAAGGGCTACGGCGTTGCAGATTTGGGTGGTGGCGCGGGGGCGGGTTTGCCGAACTTCGCGGGGTCAATCTGGACGTTCGGCTGCACTGCGGTCAGTTGCGTGGTCGATTGACCGTCCGTCCAAGTTACCGTCCAGCGAAAGGGTATCTTGATCCCCGCAACGGGGCGGTAATCCGCGTACTCGATATGCATGGGATTCACTCCCACCGCCGTCTTAAGAAAACGAGCCTGTCGGACCAGCAGACCCGACAGTTTATCGAAATACAGCTTCACGACAAATCCAGTGGCGGTGGTTCCTTCCACGACCTGTAGTGTATGACCGCCAACATCGACCTCCGGGAAACCGGTGCGCCAGGCGCTGAACTCCTGCTTAATCCCAGCCGGGAAATAGAGTGCCCCGTCCACTTTAGCTGCCTCCAACTGCCCGCCAGTTAGCTGCAGCAGCGGCACCGGTTCAACGATCGCCGCGACCCAGGCGGCGTCGCCATCGTAGGTCTTCGTGTTAATTCCGAGCCTCGTATGGACGATCGTGGAGAATTGATTGGGGGCTTTGGCAAAGACCTCTATAGGAACTTTCTCTTCGTCAGTGTCGAAACCGATGTAAGTGCCCTTTGCAGTAAAGCTAATGAGTTTGGCTAGTTGTTGCGTTCCGCCGGCCGCCTGGATATACCGATCTAAGATTTGGTCGGCGGAAGGCCCTGCGGCACCGTTCCCGCGGATTTGAACTGTATCCGGATCTTCCGGAGGCGGAGTGCCGTACTGTTCCTCAAGACTGGGCATTGCCTCGGGCCGATTAGCGCCACGATGACAGGAGTTACAAGTCACCGTGGGCATGCCGCCGAAATTCGCCTGATTGATGGCCCTCACCATCAGGACCATGCGGCGCGCAGTGTTCTTACGCGGGGTATCGTCGCCAAACCTTGTCCAGTTCTCGAGACTTTCCGCAGTGTGACAATCGACGCAGTTGAGGCCCAAGGACGCTGCAAAGAAGCCCATCGTCCCCATGAATTCGTCAACCGGAATTCCCCGCAGCACTTGTATATTCTTGAAGACATCCTCCGACATGGGCTGCTTCTCTCGCGCTGCTGCGGCCTGGCTGTGGGCCGCCACAACGCCCAGCAAGGACGCCAACGACACGCCGAGGGCGCGAAGGAGAGTTCGTTTGCATCCGACGTTCGTCATAATCTCGCACTTCAGCGACATCGTCGTTAAGGCCAAATCTATGCTCAATGTTACTGCTCAGCCCAATCGCGAGAGGCCTTCTCCGGTTCCAGAGGCCACTACTTGTCTTTTTTGCCGGCGGCGGGATCCCTCACGTGTTGGTTAAAGCTTTCTTCCTCCGAGGGCACGCAGTAGTTCTCGTTGAGTACCGTAAGGCCCTTCGGCAATTCCATCTTGAAGGTCTTCTGGCCCGACCATGGCTTGGTATACACCTTGGGGTCGGTGAGGGTCATGCTGAGTTGCAAGGTCACGGGGTCCGGATGGCTGTAACGCTCTACTATATGCATATCCTGGCTATGCGGGTAGCCGCTCGCGCTGAGCCAGGTTCTTTCGTCATAACCTGTCGACTCCACGACGAGTGTGTCTCCTTCCCAATGACCAACCGCCCATCCGTACCACCGGGGATCCAGGTCGTCGGGAAGCTTCCGCCCGTCTGTCCAGATTTCGCGGATCCTGCGGCCATCCTCGAATATCTGCACGATCTTGCCCGGAGTCTGAACGATCTCCATAGGTCCACCCCCCAGGTTTCGCGGATAACCCAAGGGATCGCATTTCGCCAGCGGGTCGTTCCCAAACGCTGGGATGTATTTACCGGGATCCGGATCGCCGGTGCGAACGTATTGTGAAGGCTTATTGGCATTGAACAATTTCTGCCCCTCCGGCGTCATCGGCGGGACCGTCTTATCGGACAGCACGCCGCCGCCTCTCCAAACGCCGGACAAGTCATGCGGATCATAGGCGGGTATCGGCGCCGCTTTTCCCGCTGCTTCCGATTCTGGAGCGCGGTGTCCGCCGGCTGAGGGAAAATAAACTTGGGCGACGGCTGGCGACGAGAACAGCAACACTACTGTAAAGAAAATCCCGAAGCTCATGAAGCGACTTCGCATTTAGACCTCCGGACGTTTCGGTCCTCATGTTTCACGTCGAGGGTACAGTTGGGAAGGAATGGCAAACTCAAGTTTTTGTGACCATTCCTTATTTGTCTAGAAAGGCCTCCTCATTTCGCTTCGTCAACCTCTCCTTGGATCGGGGCTCCCGGCGCATCGCTGCCTACGCCGCCCTCGTGGTTACAGAGGCACCAGCCGTCGGCAAGCACGGCCTTCCCAAAAACCAACACCGGCGCCCCCGATTTCGAAGGGTTACCAGTGACCGTGATGGGAGTTCCTGGTGCAAACTTCTGATTGAGTTCCCTCTGGCTATGGCCAAAGGACTGCAAATTGCGCGGATTCCGCATCTCCGCGGCCCATTCCGTAACGTTGCCTTTATCATCGGTCACGTTGAAATACAGTTGGGAGTGGGGGTTGGAAAATGCAAAATGCGTGACGGTTCCTTTGAGAATGATCACTTTGTGTATGTTGTAAGACACCGCAGTTCCGTGGTGTGCCAACAGTGACACCGAAGGCATCAGAAGAACAAAAACCGCAGACAGAATAACCACCGACTTCGTTTTCATTAGCACCTCTCCAAGCAGACCGGGACCCTCCTTGGCTTCTGCCATCCGCCACCCAAATCTAAGAAAGGATCCCACAATCGTCACAAACTGAGGCGGGCATTTACCTAGCACATGCTAGGTCCAATTGTCAATGACGGAAACTTCATTTCTGAAAGCAAGCGCTCATCAAATTTGGATTGAGCTACGTCGGCGCGCACCCTTCCGCGCTGAGGGAGAGCGAGTCTCGCCCGCGGTCGATACGTCGCTCATTCGACGCTACGTCGAACGGTTTCGTGGTGAGCGGTTATATCAGGACTTGAATATGAGCATCCCTTGCGCGGGCTGCCTTCACCTCTTACATTTTGGAATACTTGGCATTATTGCGCCTTGAGCAGCCAACGATACTGCATTTACTATCTGTCAAAGCATTCACTCGGTGGCTCAACCGTTGCCTATCCGCTCGGACCATAGTGACTTAGTAAGGGCTACAGATATTGCGGAACGCCCAACCGAACGTAGGCGAGTCCCTCGCGTTCCATTCAGAGCAACATCCGTAGTGACTGAAATAGAGTCTTCGCGAATCGCTGTCGCTCACACAAGGGAATTGAGTCGCTTCGGGTGTTTCATACAAACGGTAAAACCGTACGCAAAAGGAACCAAAGTCCGAATAGAGATCGCTGATGGGCTGGACGTTTTCACCACGTTTGGGGTTGTTGCTTATGTCACGGCTGATGGAATCGGAATCGTTTTTGATGTAGTCGAATCCGAGAACTACGGACTTCTGGAAAGGTGGTTGTCTCGAAAGCCCAGGCGATCTCACCGCTATAGTTTCGGCGCACCGGCTGAAATTAAGGACCTGACGTCCAAGCACAAACAGGTTTTGTTTACCCGTGATCTGAGTGCTGGCGGGTGCTTCATTAAGACCTTACACCCGCTCCCCAAGGGAAGCCGATTACGCCTGCGCATCAGGCATGCTGGCGCCCGGTTCACGGCGATAGCCACAGTGATCGACGACCTTTCTGAGGAAGGGATGGGAGTCGAATTTATCCAGCTCAAACCGAAGGATCGCGCGATCCTCCAAAAGTGGTTGGCCGGGGAAACGTTAGTCAACGACACTCTTACATACGTTGTGGTGGGCGGACTCTTTTTCTTGTTGCTGGCGGCAGCGGTCGCAGTCGCTATCTTCCTCGAGATCTCTCCGCGGTAGTCAATCCTGCGATGTGGACTTCCGCGATTTGGCCGTGTTACAAGAACTCAGTAGCGATAAGCTGAATGTCGCGGACTTGCGCTGGTTGAGTCTGCGTCGGAATTCCGGAGTAATGCCCGGCCTCTTAGCCATCATTGTTTTGGGATTGTTCCTGGGGATGCGCCACGCAACCGATCCCGATCACGTCGTGGCTATAACAACGATCGTCAGCCGCGAGCGGACGGCGTGGCATGCGGCCATCATCGGCGCACTGTGGGGACTGGGGCACACCATCACCATCATCGTCGTCGGCTCCGCAATCATCTTGCTGAAGCTGACAATCCCGCCGGCGCTTGGCCTGACCATGGAATTGTCGGTGGCGTGCATGCTGATCCTATTGGGAATTTTGAATCTCACCGGCCTGCTGCGCCGGATGATGGACCGGCTGGCGATGTGCGGCTACGGTTTCGGCGCGCATGCGCACGTCGTTTCCGGACGCGTGATGCTTCACACTCACGATGCCGGCCGCGGATTTGAGTTTCGCAGCGAACGGCCGGCATTTGCTTGGACGCCCCAATGGTGCCGGAAGCTCGGAATCTTTCATGTTTTGCGACCGCTGGCGGTTGGAATCGTGCACGGCCTTGCCGGATCGGCCGCTGTGGCCTTACTCGTTCTCACCACTATCAGCCGTCCAGGATGGGCCATCGGCTACCTGCTTGTTTTCGGGATCGGCACCATTGTCGGGATGATGCTGATTACCACAGCGATCGCTCTTCCGTTCACCTATACGCTGAGGCATTTTGCGCGTTTGAACCAAGCGCTGGCGATAGCGTCCGGAGCGATCAGTCTTAGCTTTGGACTGTTCCTGTGCTACCAAATTGGGATTTCCGAGGGGTTGTTCACAGGGCATCCGAACTGGGTGCCGCGCTAAAACACCCTTGCTGCCAATTTTTCCGCGGTGATCTTGTCTTCGGAACCTCAATACTTTCGGAGATCAATAGCAGGAGATCGCAATATGATCTGGCGCGCGCGGCCCCAAAGCGATGCCTGCGCACACGCCAGGTCTGAAGCCGAGCGGGCCAGCAACTTCACAACGCATCCGGACTTCGAGAGGGCACTCGCGCCACCGTAAACGTGAGGAATATTCCTGAGCTCTGCGTCCATCGCCGCGACTGTCTCTTTCCAGTTTTCGGATCCATCGGCGACGATCACAAGCGTTGCCAGATAGTTGAATCCCTGGCCGAATCCCAAGCGATCCGGATCGAGAGCGGCAGGGCGAATTCTAGTGCGGTTGAGAAAGACGGCTTCCCCGCACAGGGAAATCTCGATGTGGGAATCGACTTCATGGAAATTCCACCGTTCGCCGTGGGCTACGCGGCCCGCGGTGAGGGCATCCCAAAAGATCCCGCGGCTGCTCCGACCCATCTCCACGCGCAGCGATTGACGGAACCTCGCATCCCTATAGGGGATAACGTGATCCGGCAGATATTCGAGTGACGCGCCTTCCCCTATCTGAATCTGGGTTTCCTGCACAGCCGGCTGGCCCCGAGTGCGATAAACGCGCGTCGCTGATGGGGTCGTCAAGCACACCCGCGTATGGGGCTCCTGGACAATCTGCGTAAATAAGAAATCGCTGCCGACGAGTCCGCCCGTTGGGTTCAACAACATCAAATACGCCGTGCCGTCGGCCAGCTCAACTGGCGTGAGCGCCTGTAAAGGGAGTCTGAAGCGGCATTGTGCGAGCGTCGTTTTTCCGAGCCGCCGCTCGAATCGCAAGCCCAGGAAGCCGTCGCGCCCTACCCGTTCAGGATTCGAACAGCAGGGTTCGCCGAATCCAATCGGTGACGGAGTCCACTCCGGTGCCATCTTTGAGGTTGGTGAAGACGTGAGGTTTTCCCCGGCGAATATTTGTGGTGTCTCGTTCCATGATCTCCAGGCTTGCGCCCACATAAGGAGCCAGGTCGATCTTGTTGATGACGAGAAGCCCGGAGTTGGTAATTCCCGGCCCGCCTTTCCGCGGAATTTTGTCGCCCTCGGCCACATCGATGACGTAGATCGTAGCGTCCACGAGTTCCGGACTGAACGTAGCCGCCAAGTTGTCGCCGCCGCTCTCGATCAGAAGCAAGTCAAGATCCGGGAAGCGCCGCTGCAGCACAGCGCACGCTTCGAGATTGACCGAAGCATCCTCGCGGATCGCGGTATGGGGACATCCGCCCGTCTCCACGCCGATGATCCGGTCCGGAGAAAGCGCCTGGCGGCGCACTAGGAATTCGGCATCCTCTCGCGTGTAAATATCGTTGGTGATCACGGCGATATTCTTGCTTTGCCGAAAACGCGTGCACAGCGCCTCGACCAGGGCAGTCTTGCCCGACCCCACCGGCCCCCCAATCCCAATTTTCAGCGGTTTGGGAATCACGATCGGAACAACCTCGCATCGAGAGTCGCGTGGCGCATGGCGGCAATTTCAATTCCCGGGGCGAAACTCCAAATGTCAGTCATATCCTTGCCTTGGACTTCCTCGGCCAGCCGCGCGATAAATGGCGACAAGGCCCAGAGAATTCGCTGCCCGGCGAGCTGCCCCAGCGACAACAAGCGTAATGAAGCCGCAATCAATCCAGCGCAGCTGGAATAAAGATAAGCACCAGCCATTTCGGTTTCAGGCCATTCAAGCGCGGCGCCGACCACGCCGAAAGCCATTGCGTGATGCCCCGGCGTTTGCCCTTTCTCAACCGCGTCGAACAGTTCGGCCGGCAATCCCTGCGAATCAAACGGCCCGCCCATGTGGGCTGCGATGCGCAATACCTGTCTCCCCATCTGGCGGCTGGCATCGCGCAGCTCACTCACCGGCTTCATCGCATCGAGGCAGTGGTCGATGACTACGCACTGTTCGATCCTCGATGCGTGATGGGAGAGAGCCGCCGCCTTCCGCGAGGCAAGTGCGGCGACGGCATCGGTGGGCGCGAGAGAACCCTGAAGGTAAGAGAGCAGGAACCGTTCGACGCCCTCCGCGTCGCGAATTGTTCCTTCCGCGGCGTAGGTTTCGAGCCCGAAGGAATGTGCATACGAGCCCGCGGGGAACAAGCCGTCGGTGAATTGCAGAAGGCTGAGGAAAGCCTCACCGTTCATGCGGGCTGCCCTTTCCAATCGGTTGGAAGGCCAAGCTGCATTTTTCCCAGCGCGCGCCGATTCGGCCGAGCAATTGGGTCATCGCAGAATCATCCGGCACGAGCAGCCTTTCTCCGGCGACCGCCAAAGGAAAGTGCAAGTTTCCAATTTCGAAGGCGATCCGGATGGCCTCTTGCTGGTCGCGGGCATCAATTGCTAAAAGGGGTTCGCTCGCAGCCCCCATGGCCAAGTACCAGTCTGGTCCAATCCACATGATTTGACCGGGTTCGATGTGCACTCCCGTCGGCAGCGCGACGCCGATTTCGCGCCCTTTTTCCGTAGTGAATCGGCCACGCATCCATCGACGCTGCTCCCACGTCAGCAAGAGCCGGTCGATCTCTTTGCCGTCCAAATCCTCACGCCCAACATTTATAGGCAACGTATCTACAACGATCGCCGGCCGAGCTGGGAAAAGTCTCAAAGGTCTTGCCGCTCAAAACAGGAAATAACGCTGCGCCATCGGCAAAATCGTCGCCGGCTCGCACGTCAGGAGCTCGCCGTCCGCGCGCACCTCATATGTCTCCGGGTCGACCTCCATGCGAGGCAAAGCGTCGTTGTTGATCATGTCCCGTTTGGAAATCCTGCGGCAGTTCTTGACCGCAACGGGGAGTTTTTTTAAACCCAAGCTTGCGGGTACGTTCGCATCCATCGCGGCCGCGGACAAAAATATAAGGGACGTGCGATGCAACGCCGCGCCATAGCTGCCGAACATCGGCCGGAAGAGTACCGGCTGCGGCGTGGGAATAGAAGCGTTGGCATCGCCCATGGCGGACCACGCGATCATTCCGCCCTTGATTACGAGTTCGGGCTTCACCCCGAAGAATGCCGGTTGCCAAAGGACCAAATCGGCGAACTTGCCGCTTTCGACGGAACCGATTTCGTGAGCGACGCCGTGCGCGATGGCGGGGTTGATGGTGAACTTGGCCACGTAGCGCCGCACCCGCAGATTATCGCTGCCTGTTTTCTCTCCAGGCAGCGGTCCTCTTTGCCGCTTCATTTTGTCGGCCGTCTGCCAGGTCCGGATAATCACCTCTCCGATCCGTCCCATGGCCTGAGAATCCGAAGACATCATGCTGATCGCGCCCAAATCATGCAGAACATCTTCCGCCGCGATGGTTTCGGCGCGGATGCGCGATTCCGCAAACGCCACATCTTCCGGGATGGAAGGGCTGAGATGATGGCAGACCATCAGCATATCCAGGTGCTCGTCCAGAGTGTTCACGGTGAACGGCATCGTCGGATTCGTTGAGGACGGAAGGCAGTTTGGCTCGCCGCACACGCGAATGATGTCCGGCGCGTGTCCGCCGCCGGCGCCCTCGGTGTGATAGGTATGAATGGTACGGCCCTTAAACGCGCGAATTGAATCTTGAACGAAGCCGGCTTCGTTGAGCGTGTCGGTGTGAATCGCTACCTGCACGTCGAGTTCATCGGCGACAGACAGCGCGCAATCGATAGCGGCAGGCGTCGTTCCCCAATCTTCGTGGAGTTTGAGACCTATCGCGCCGGCCAGGATCTGCTCGCGCAACGGTTCGGGAAACGAAGCATTCCCCTTGCCGAGAAAACCGAGATTGATCGGAAAGCCCTCGCTGGACTCCAGCATGCGATGAATGTTCCAGGGTCCGGGTGTACAGGTTGTGGCATTGGTTCCCGTCGCCGGCCCCGTGCCGCCGCCGATCAGCGTGGTCAGACCTGCCGACAGGGCGGTCCACACAAGCTGCGGGCAAATAAAGTGAACGTGCGCATCAATGCCGCCCGCGGTGACGATTTTTCCTTCGCCGGCAATCGCTTCCGTGCCGGCGCCGACAATCATTCCCGGAGTGACACCGTTCATGATGTCCGGATTGCCCGCCTTGCCGATGCCTACGATCCGTCCGCCGCGGATTCCAATGTCCGCTTTTACAATTCCCCAATGGTCCACGATCACCGCATTGGTGATCACCACGTCGAGAGCGCCGGCCTGCGAGGTCGCTGATGCGGACTGACCCATGCCGTCGCGCAGCACCTTGCCGCCCCCAAATTTAGCTTCGTCGCCCGGGGTGGTGAAGTCGCGTTCGATTTCGATCAGGAGTTCGGTGTCCGCCAATCGAATGCGATCGCCCGTCGTGGGTCCATAAAGGCTGGCGTATTGCCTGCGCGGGATCTCAAGGGTCACGCTGGTTAGCTCCCCTCAAAGCCTTGCGACCTGGCAGCTTCGCACGCCGCCTTCCTTCGCGGGCTTTGTTCCATGGACTGGCCCGCTGGACCGTTGGTGAGTCCGTTCAGGCCAAATACCTTCGCGTCGCCGCCCAACTCCACCAGTACCACTTTCTTGTCATCGCCAGGCTCGAAGCGCACGGCGGTTCCTGCGGGGATATTGAGCCGCATTCCGAAAGCTCGCACCCGATCGAAACGCAAGCTTCGATTCACCTCGAAGAAATGAAAATGCGAACCCACCTGGATCGGGCGGTCGCCGACGTTGGCAACCTCGAGTTCTGCAGTGCGGCGGCCGGCATTGGCTACCACGGGATTGGCCGCGAGAAAATACTCACCTGGAATCATCGGTCCTCACCTGCCTTCGGCCATAAGCTAACGAATCGGATGATGCACGGTCACGAGCTTGGTGCCGTCGGGGAAAGTTCCCTCTACCTGAACGTCCGCGATCATCTCCGGCACGCCTTCCATCACATCTTCGCGGCGCAGAATGGTAGCGCCGTACTCCATGAGTTCGGAGACGGATTTGCCATCTCGAATGCCTTCCAAAATCTCGGCGGTGATCAAGGCCACCGATTCCGGATGATTCAGTTTCAGGCCGCGGGCGCGGCGCTTGCGCGCCAAATCCGCTGCGGCGGCGATCATCAGCTTCTCAATTTCTCTGGGCGTCAAATGCATGGCGATGATTGCGCAACGGACCGCAGTTTAGCGAATGCACGTTCAATTCTCCACAGAGTTTTTGTTCGCTTCAGGGAACTCGCCGGCGCCATGCCACATTTATGACTTTCTAAGGCCGCGTTTATGCGCGGTTTATGGCCATGACCTACAGTGATTCCGCGAACATCGATAAAGTTGATCCGGCCCATCGTAACTTTGCGTTTTGCCTCGACGGCCGTTAGCGCTACTTTGCTGGTGTCATTTGAGAGCAGCGAATTGTTAATGGAAGATTCACATAGACGCGCAGAGCGCTTCCGCGCAGCGGCGATCGCAGTGCCGGTAATGTCGGCGGGCTACTTTTCGATTAGGCCTCAGGTGAATTTGTCTTACGCGATTCCCCTTTCCGTAGAACCGGTCTGGAGTTACTTCGGCGGCTAATTTTCACGGGCCGGTGCTGTGCCGCAGCTCAGTTGCAGTAGGTAGAAGTGACAAATTCACATCGAAATGAGGACTGCTATGTCCGCCAGAGCAATAGACGTGTCGCTAGGAGTCCAGACGCTTCGTGTTCGAGCTCGACGAACTCTCGCGCTGGGACGATGTTCGCCCGCTTGGCTGGCTGTGTTCCTGATACTCGTCGCATCACCGCTATGGGCGCAGACCTTTACGCCCTCCGCCAACGTCGGGGTCGGAATACAAACCAGCTATCAGAACGTCGATCCCACTGGCGGAAACGATCTCAATCAGTTCGCGCTCGGCCACGCCCGTATTTATTTGGGCGGAACGATCACTCCCAATATCAGTGTCATGTTCAACACCGACTACAACTCCACAACCAACAGCATGGGCATATTGGACGCGGTGGGACAGTTCCATATATCGCCCGGGTTCAACGTCTGGTTCGGCCGTTTTCTTCCACCCAGCGATCGCGACAACTTCACTGGTCCGTTCTACTCCAACGAGTGGTCCGTATATACGGATGGCATCCAGGACGGCTATGCAGCCGTCTTTCAGGGCCGCGATAATGGCGCAGCGTATTGGGGCGACTTTAAAGCGGGAATAGCCAAAATAAAAGTCTCGGCGGGCGCATTCGACGGAGGTTCCGTAGACGGAAATTCGGATGTCATCTTTGCCGGCCGCGTTCAACTTGATTTCTGGGATCCAGAGGGCGGCTATTACCTCAACAGTACTTACTACGGGGATAAAAACCTCCTCGCTCTAGGCGTGGCGACTCAGGTGCAAACCAATAAAACGGCCACCACTGCCGACTTCCTCATGGAGAGGAAGGTGAGGGGCGGCGGGGCCTTCACCATCGAGAGCGAGTTTTCCCGTTACAACGGCTTCGGCGGATATAACGCCAACTATGTCAAGAGCGAAGGGGCGTATTTGCTTGCTTCCTTGCTCATTCCAAAAGAAGTCGGCGTCGGCAAGTTCGAGCTGCTCGGCAAGTACGCGGGGGCCGAGTTCACCGATGGGCTTATCACTCCGCTGGTGCGGCACCCAAGCTATCAGCAGAAAACCACGGAAGTGGACTTCGACTACATCATCAAGCAGTTCGACGCGCGCTTGATGAGCTTCTTCAAGGACACCCGCTTCAACGCCGTGAACAGCGATTTCTTTGAGGCCGGCATCGGCCTGCAGTTCCAGATTTCCAAGGATATTCGCTAGCAAACCTAAGGAGGAACCGATGAAACGCATCACCAGGCTTATCGCTGTAAATTCATCAGGAGGACCACCGGCATGTAACCGCATGTTGATCGCAGTCTTGCTGTTTGCCACGGGGATGGCTTTCGCCGCGAGGGCCAAGGCTCAAGACACCATCAAGGTGGGCATCCTGCACTCTCTTTCGGGCACCATGGCCATCAGCGAGACGACCCTTAAGGACACCGTCCTGATGATGATCGATGAGCAAAACAAGAAGGGCGGATTGCTCGGCAAGAAACTTGAGGCCGTCGTCGTTGATCCGGCGTCCGATTGGCCGCTGTTCGCCGAGAAGGCCGCGGAATTGTTGGAAAAGGACAAAGTAGCGGTGGTCTTCGGGTGCTGGACCTCTGTCTCCCGGAAATCGGTGCTGCCTGTTTTCGAAAAAGACGACGGCTTGCTCTTTTACCCTGTTCAATACGAAGGCGAAGAGTCCTCCAAGAACGTCATCTACACCGGCGCCGCTCCAAACCAGCAAGCCATCCCGGCTGTCGATTATTTGATGAACGAAGTCGGCGTGAAGCGCTGGGTGCTTGAGGGAACGGACTACGTCTATCCCCGGACAACCAACAAGATTCTCGAAGCCTACCTGCATTCCAAGGGCGTTAAAGCCGAGGACATCTCCATCAACTACACGCCATTCGGTTACTCCGATTGGCAGGCGCGCGTCGCGGCGATTAAGAAGTTCGGCTCGGCCGGAAAGAAGACCGCGGTCGTCTCGACGATCAATGGCGATGCCAACGTTCCGTTCTACAAGGAACTGGGTAACGAGAAGATTTCGGCGGAGGACATTCCCGTTGTTGCTTTCTCGGTCGGCGAAGAAGAACTTTCGGGCTTGGATGCCAAACCGCTGGTTGGCCACCTGGCAGCCTGGAACTACTTCGAAAGCATCAACACACCTGAGAACAAGGCGTTCATCCAAAGGTGGCACACGTTTATCAAGAACCCCAAGCGGACTACCAACGATCCCATGGAAGCGCACTACATTGGTTTTAATCTCTGGGTGAAGGCGGTTCAGAAGGCCGGAACGACAGACACGGAAAAGGTAATTGCCGCGCTGCCGGGCCTTGAAACGCCCAACCTCACCGGTGGCATCGCCAAGGTGTTGCCGAACCACCACATCACCAAGCCTGTCTACATCGGTGAAGTCCGCGCTGATGGACAGTTCGACGTGGTTTGGAAAACCAATGGCACCGTGCCGGGCGAGGCCTGGTCGCGATATCTTCCCGAAGATGCCAATGTCGTGGCAGACTGGGTGACGCTGAAGTGCGGTAACTACAATAAAGCAACTAAGAAGTGTTCGGGACAGAACTACAAGTGAAGAGGGGCCCTCTCCGGGCTGGCGCGCAGTGGTGGCTCTTTCTAGCGCTGCTGCTCGCCAGCCGGAGTGCCAGCCCGGGATATGCACAGTCGCCGAGCGATACCACCTTCCTGGCGACGCTCGGAGAGCTGCGCAACGCCACATTCGACGATAAAGACAAAATCGTCGAGCGGCTGGCCGAGAGCGGTCATCCGAATGTCGCCGCCGTTCTCACGGCCCTCGCGGAGGATCGTCTCTATTTCCGTAACCAGGATCAGAAGATTTTCCTCATCAAACCGGGTGAAGAAGATTCGTCCACCCTCGACTTGGTCGATCCGCTTACTCTGAAAAACGCGGGCTCGGCCTCCTCCGATGACTTAAGCAAAATTGTCACGAATAACCATTTGCGGCGCATCTTGCAGACCACGCTGGCTCGCTTCAGGCTGTCGAGCACGGATCCATCCGTCCGTTTGGACGCCGTGCGAGACATCGAGCGCGACTTGGACCAAGGCAACGTTCAGCTATTGCGCGAGCGCAGCAGCGTAGAAACGAACTCCGGGGTTAAAAAGGAAATCGGCATAGGCCTGGCCCTCGCTGCTTTGGACGGTTCGGATACGGGGGCCCGTCTCGCCGCTATTTCGACGCTCCGCTACAGCCTTCGCCAGGACGTGCTGAATAAGCTGGAGACTTTGCTCGAGAAATCCTCGGACGGCAGCTTCGTCGAAAGCGATGAGCACGTGCGGGCGGCCGCCGCAACTGCGGTGAAGTCCATCAATCGGCACCGCACGTTCTATTCGGGCATCCAAACCTTGTTTTTTGGACTGAGTCTCGGATCCGTGCTCGTCCTGATTGCCATCGGCCTCGCGATTACGTTTGGCGTTATGGGAGTCATCAACATGGCCCACGGCGAGTTGATGATGCTCGGCGCCTATACGACTTACGTTGTCCAGGTGGCTATGCCCGGGCGTACCGGCATCTCTATCCTCGTGGCGATTCCCGCGGCGTTCTTGGTTGCAGCGCTGGCTGGCGTGCTGATCGAGCGAACGATCATCCGTTTTCTTTACGGCCGCCCCTTGGAGACCCTGCTCGCCACCTTTGGCGTCAGCCTCATCCTGCAGCAGTTGGTTCGTTCCATATTTACGGCGCTCAATCGATCTGTCGAGACGCCCGCCTGGATGAGCGGCACACTGCAATTGAACGATGCGCTCTCGATTACTTACAACCGTCTCTACATCGTGATCTTCACTCTCCTCGTTTTCGCGGCGCTTCTCGTCGTTCTGAAATACACGCGGATCGGTCTCGAAATCAGGGCCGTTTCGCAGAACCGTGCCATGGCTAAGGCCATGGGCATCCGCAGCGAGTGGGTGGACGCGATAACTTTCGGGCTCGGTTCGGGAATTGCCGGCATCGCCGGCGTCGCCCTGAGTCAATTGACCAACGTAGGTCCCAACCTCGGACAGAATTACATCATCGACTCGTTTTTGGTCGTCGTCTTCGGCGGAGTCGGGAATCTCTGGGGCTCGTTGACGGGCGGCATGTCCATGGGGGTCGTTAACGAACTCCTCGAGCCCTATTATGGAGCTGTGCTGGCCAAGATTTTTGTGCTTGTAGCGCTGATTCTGTTCATTCAGATCCGCCCACGCGGCCTGTTCCCGCCCACCGGCCGCGCCTCGGAAAACCAGTAGTCACATGCGCCGATACACCATATGGGTCAGCGCAGGGAAGGATTCCGGCACGCGGTGGTTTCTGGGCGCGCTCGCCCTCATTGCCGTCGTAGTACCGATCCTCAATCTGGCTGTCTCCCCGTCCTCGCCACTTCACGTTTCTACGTATGGGCTCACTTTGATTGGCAAATACCTCTGCTATGCGCTGCTGGCGCTTTCCGTGGATTTGATCTGGGGGTACTGCGGGATCTTAAGCCTTGGGCACGCGGCTTTCTTTTCGCTGGGGGGCTACGCGATAGGCATGTATCTGATGCGTGAGATCGGCCCCAGAGGCGTGTATGGCAATCCCGTGCTGCCCGACTTCATGGTCTTCCTCAACTGGAAGTCCCTGCCATGGTTTTGGTATGGCTTCAACCATTTCTGGTTTGCTCTCATCATGATTGTGCTCGCGCCCGGTTTGCTGGCGCTGGCGTTCGGATGGTTTGCCTTCCGGTCGCGCGTCACCGGCGTGTATTTGTCGATCATCACCCAAGCGCTCACCTACGCCCTGATGCTTGCATTCTTCCGCAACAACATGGGCTTTGGCGGCAATAATGGCTTCACCGATTTCAAGGACATTTTAGGTTTTAATCTCAGCTCCGACCGCGTGCACGTTGTCTTGGTCGTGATTACCGCGATAATGCTCGCGGTCAGCTACCTGGTGTGCCGCATGATTGTCTCGTCCCGTGCAGGGCGTGTGATCCGCGCGATCCGCGACGCGGAGAGCCGGACGCGCTTTCTCGGTTATCGCGTGGAATCGTACAAACTATGGATTTTCGTGTTTTCCGCCGTTCTTGCCGGCATCGCTGGCGCCCTTTACGTTCCGCAGATTGGCATCATCAATCCCAGTGAGTTTTCGCCTATCAATTCAATTGAAGTGGTCATCTGGGTGGCCGTGGGAGGACGGGGGACGCTTTATGGCGCGGCCGCCGGCGCCATGCTGGTCAACTATGCCAAAACCTACTTTACGACCGCGCTTCCCGAAGCCTGGTACTACGCGCTTGGCGCGCTGTTCATCCTGGTGACGCTGTTTCTGCCCCGCGGGATCATTGGCCTGCTGCCGGACCAGGCACGGTTGCATAGAAAACGAATGGAGCGGCTGCGAATTCAAGTGGATCGGGCGCAGCCATCAAGAAAATGAGCGTTCGCGGCAAGGTCCTTCGTATCGAGCAGCTAACCGTGAGCTTTGACGGTTTCAAGGCGCTCAACGGGCTCACGCTACAGGTCGAGCCCGGAGAGTTGCGCTGCGTCATCGGACCGAACGGCGCGGGCAAAACCACCATGATGGACGTCATCACCGGAAAAACGCGTCCGGATTCGGGAGAGGCATGGTTTGGCGACAAAGTGAACTTGCTGACGCTTTCCGAGCCGGAAATCGCTAACGCAGGAATCGGGCGGAAATTTCAGAAACCGACCGTATTCGAACAGCTGACGGTGGTCGAAAATCTTGAACTTGCCCTGGCCGGCGATAAGTCTTTCTTGAGGATGTTGTTTGCACGTAGAACGGCCGCGCAACAAGACAGAATCGACGAGGTCCTCGAGGTCATCGGTCTTGCCGAGCAACACCATCTGCCGGCAAGCGTACTTTCCCATGGCCAGAAGCAGTGGCTGGAGATCGGCATGCTGCTGATGCAAGATCCTGAATTACTCCTGGTTGACGAGCCGGTTGCGGGCATGACCCCGCAAGAGATCGAGCGCACCGCCAGGCTTCTTCAGTCCCTCGAGGGCGAGCACTCGGTAGTGGTGGTCGAGCACGACATGGATTTTGTCCGTTCCATCGCCAAGCGCGTCACGGTGCTGCACGAAGGGCGCGTCCTGGCCGAAGGCGATATGAATCAGGTCCAGAAGGATCCCCGCGTCATAGACGTTTACCTCGGAGCGTAAGGGTGCTGTCGATCAAAGCGTTCAATCAGTTCTATGGCGGCAGTCACACTCTGTGGGACGTCGATCTTTCCGTCCCTGCCGGCTCGCTTATGTGCCTGATGGGCCGAAATGGTATGGGCAAGACGACGCTTCTCAAGTGCATCATGGGCCTGCTGCCGTCAACTTCGGGGAGTATTACTTTCGAGGAGATTGACCTGCTCAAGCGTCCACCTGAGGAGAGGGCCAGGATTGGTATCGGCTACGTGCCACAAGGGCGTGAGATTTTTTCGCATCTGACGGTGGAGGAAAACCTGAGTGTTGGTTTGGGCGTGCGGAAGAACGGCGCCCGGGTTATTCCGCCGCATATCTTCGAGTTATTTCCCGCGCTGAAACAAATGCTGAAGCGGCGTGGAGGCGATCTTTCCGGCGGAATGCAACAGCAACTCGCGATCGGACGAGCGCTCGTACTCGAACCGAAGCTACTGATTCTCGATGAGCCTACCGAAGGGATTCAGCCGAATATCGTTCACGAAATCGGCAGCATCATCCTCAAGCTCAACAAGGAGCTGGGATTGACCGTGCTTCTCGTCGAACAGAAGCTGCCGTTCGCGCGTCGCGTGGCGAGCGAGTTCTGCATACTCTCCAACGGGAGACGAGTCGCTTCGGGAGCGATTACCGAATTGACGGATGAAGTCGTGCGCGCGCACCTGAGCGTATAAACACACTCTGGTTCGCGCCATACTGCCACCTCCGCCTTCCAAGGTCTTGCCGGTTCTCTTTTTGCTGGCGGTCTCCTCGAAAGATCGATCTCTCTTCGCCGGTTGTTCGAGCTAGCGATTCCCAGCGGGTGGGGGTAGGCCCAACATCCGAACCCGCAGCGCGTCCAGCCAACGGTCGGGCAGCAACCGAGGCAGGATCGCGAGCTGTTTCGCATCTTTCCCCACAACATAGCGTATTTTCGGATGGCGCGACGTGACCGCGTCACGCACCGCCGCCGCCACCACCTCGGGTGAGCTGCCTTTCATCTCCCTCGCGTAAGCTCGCTGAGTAAAGATTCGCAGCGTCTGCGCGTAACGGGTTGCGCCTTCGGGCGGGAGCCGCCGAATAACTCCTTCCACGTCTCCCAGCGTCTTGTCGACTGCCGGCGTGTGAATGGCCCCCGGCTCGATCGTGCACACGCGAATGCCAAACGGAGCAAGCTCCAGCCGTAGTGCATCACTCAACGATCCGAACGCGCTCTTGCAAGCGCTCAGTACTCCGCCGAATGGTATCGCAATGTGCGCGCCAACCGAGCTGATGTTCACGATTCGCCCCTGCGAGCTGTAGAGCATCGGTAGAAACGCTTGTGTCACCGCCAACTGCCCGAATACATCCACCTCGAACATCCTGCGCAGGTCCTCGGGCGTGACGTACTGGAGCGGTCCCGACATTCCAATTCCCGCAACGTTGATGAGGCCCGTTAAACCGTCTCCATTCAGCCGGCTGGCTACCTCCGCGGCCGAGTTTTTGATCGCGGTCGGATCGGTAACATCCAAGATCACCGGAATTACGCCATCTCCGCCTTCGTGCCTCAGATTTTCGCCGTCCTGCGACTTGCGCACTCCTGCAAAAACCTGGAAACCATCGCGCGCCAAGAGCAAAGCGGACGCTCTGCCAATGCCGCTCGATGCTCCCGTAATCACTACACTTTTGCCGTTCATCTCTCCTCCTTCCGTTCCGCCATGTCCGCCTGGCCTGCCAGTCAATCAGGCTTCTTCGTTACGGTGATGCCGAGCCCGCGAGCACCTTCTCCGCCGGTTTGCTCAGCCGATTCAGAACGAACTGCGGCGCGATTCGGCTCATTAACTTCAGCAGATTGCTGCGGCCCGGACGTATTTCCAGCCGGTCCCTCCTTAAGCCATCCATCGCCCGGCGAACCATTGCTCTTACATCCATCGTGTGCATGGCCGGTATGTCCGCCAGGTGGAAATCCGCAGCCAGCAATGGCGTGCGGGTCATCGGAGGAGCCAGTTCAAACACTTTTACTTTCGTTCCTCTCAGTTGGACGCGTAGCGATTGCGTGAATGAATGCAAACCTGCCTTGGCCGCGCAATAGATGGGGAACGCGGGGAAGGGAACAAACGCAAGGCCGGATGACACGTTCACGATCGCGGCGGTCTCTTGAAGCCTCAAGTGCGGCAAGAATTGCTCTGTCATGCGCACCGGGGCCGCAAGATTCGTTTCAATTTCGCGCTCGATGTCCCCAGTGTCTTCGCGCCAGCCCAGGAGATCGATTTTGCGCATAATTCCGGCATTGTTGATCAGCACGTTCAACGTGGGGAATCTCTCGGTGACCGCGTGGAACAACGTCTGGATCGCTTTTGGATCGCATGCATCGCTTTGAAAGGCGTGGATGCCCTCGAGCTTTGCTTGCACTCGCTCCAACTTGCCCGGATCCCGTCCCGTCACGATAACGGTATTCCCAAGGCTCAGAAATTGAGTTGCAAGTTCCAGTCCAATGCCGCTGGTGCCGCCTGTAATCAAAATCGTGTTGGCCGACATGTTCATGAGTCATGCTCAGCTTCACGCTGCCTGCCGGTTTGCCATCGCCCTGCCAACTGAATCGACGTAAGATTTCGAAGCGTCATCCAGCCAAAGCTGAAGTTCCAGGGGCGCCGTTGGAATTCGGTGCGCTTCCATTATTCCCATCTCCCACCGGTCTGAAGACCTTGGGCCGGGCGCTCGCAAGGCTTGCATTAGATAGGATGAACCGCCGAGCCTGAGGTCACAGAAGATCTGCGAAGTGAATTTATTTCTCCGAAGGCCGCGCTGGCCCCGACAGCCTTCCGACAGAACATTTGCGATCGTTCTATGGTATGCAACAATTTCACCCGCATCTTGGTCTTGCCTGAGGTAATCATGCTGAGCGCCAAACAGGTCCAGGAACTTTTGAACTTGCAGCCTCTTCGCACCGAAGGAGGATATTTCTCGGAGGTGTATCGCTCGAAATTCACACTAAGCCGGCGGTCTCTCCCCTCGGGCTACTCTGGGAACGCGCGCTCTCCACCGCCATCTACTACATGCTCACCCCGGACACGTTTTCCATCATTCATCGGCTGAAGGGCGACGAGGTGTATCACTTCTACTTAGGCGACCCCGCGGAAATGCTGCTCCTAAAACCGGACGGCACGGGCGAGACGATGTTCCTCGGTCAAGATATCGTTTCGGGCATGCGTTTGCAGCACGTCGTCCCGGCGGGAGTTTGGCAGGGTTCCCGTTTGGCTCCCGGCGGAAACTTTGCGCTTATGGGTACGACCATGTCGCCAGGGTTCGACCCTGCCGATTTCGAAATAGGTATGCGCGAGGAGCTAAGCGCTCGATACCCCGGCCATGCCGCGCTGATCGCCATCCTTAGCCGCTAATTGCTCCAGATGACCATGAGGTTAGCCCCTTGCTATGCGGGCACGGCGTTCGGCGGCTTCGTCGCGCAAGCCATGACGCCGAACTACATGATTTCCTCAGCCTAAGATGCAGGCAGGCAAATGTTAATTCAATCTCAGGCTTGGCCTGCGGAATCCACCAACTTACAATGATCTAGTCATGAGAATCGGAATCGATTTTGGAACCACTCGAGTCGTCGTCGCTGCGGCGGATCGCGGCAATTATCCGCTTGTGAATTTCGAGGCGCCCGACGGGCGAGTGAGGGACTGGTTTCCCTCGCTCCTTGCTGTCTCAGGAGACAAACGGCTTTACGGATGGGAGGCGCTCCAGCAGCAAGGCAAATCCGGCTGGACGATCCTGCGCTCTCTCAAGCGTCGGCTCAGAAACGCTGGTCTTGCCACCGCCGTCGATATTGCCGGCCAGCGGCTTAATGTGTCGCTGCTGATGACCGAAATGCTGGCGGCCTTGCGACGCGAACTCATGGAGAAATCCACCTTGGGCGCCAGAAAGTATGACAGGCTCCAGGCGATGCTTGGTGTACCGGCCAACGCCAACAGCAATCAGCGATTTCTCACCCAAGAGGCGGCCCGGGCCGCGGGCTTCGAGGTGCTTGGCCTGTTGAACGAGCCCTCGGCTGCCGCGGTAGAGTTTGCCTGCCGCAACAACAAGGACCGCAAGAATCCCCGCAAAGGTGGGCTTCTGGTATATGACTTGGGCGGCGGAACCTTCGACGTGTCGCTTGTCGATCTGGCCGAAAATGAGCGCTCTGTCATCGCCTCGGACGGCATTCCCGATTTAGGCGGCGACGACTTCGACGAAATTCTGGCTCTGCTGGCGTTGTCGGAAGCCGGAAAGCCCGGCCCAACGGAGGAGTCGCTTACCGGGGCGGAGTGGTACCTGTTGTTTGACGAATGCCGCGAGAAGAAGGAGTCGCTCAATCCCAATAGCCGTAAGCTCACCATCGATTTGGAGCGGGTTCGAAAAGGTTGGGGGGAAGTATCCATCGCCGTGGAAGCATTCTACGAACGCTGCCGTCCTTTGGTGGAATCGACCCGCGGAATCGTGGAAACTCTTCTCGCCGCTCACCCCGATCACCCGATCGATACCTTATACGTCACTGGAGGCGGGTCGGAGTTGCCTCCCGTCGCGCGCGTCTTGCGCGAGACGTTTGGACGCAGAGTACAGCGCTCTGCCTACATGCGTTCGGCCACGGCGATTGGATTGGCCATCCGCGCCGAAGGCCACGAAGACCGCCCTCTCCGCGATCGATTCACAAAAAACTTTGGCGTTTGGCGGGAAGCGGACAATGGCCGCAACGCCATTTTCGATGTGATCTTCCCGCGCGGGGTAAAGCTTCCGTCGAGAGGCGAGCAGCCGCTGCGAACGGTCCGCTCCTATCATCCAGTGCACAATATCGGGTACTTCCGTTATCTGGAGTGTGTGCATCTCGGAACCAACAATCAGCCCGAAGGCGAGATCAGCAACTGGGACGAGATTCGAGTGGCCTTTGATCCCCAGTTGCGCGATTCATCGGATCTTGCCGCTCAGCCGGTCCTCCGCTTCGCCGCACCGCAAGAATTATTGATCGAAGAGGAGTACCTCTGCGATGCCAATGGCGATCTGGAGGTAAAGATCCGCGACAAGGTCACCCAGCAGACCAACGAGTACCGGCTCGGCCGCTGGTCGAAACACCGCAAAAAATTGAAAGCCAGATAAGTAGTTTCCGATCTTTCAGTCGGCTCCAAGCAAAGTCAACACAGGGTTGGAGCTGCAGCATGCCTCGCTGTGCCGGCACAGCAGTCGCATGCCGCGGCCCATGGTATGATCCCGCGTCACGCGACCGGCTTCATACAAACGGAGGCGCAAGGGGTCCGGTGATCCTCCCGGTCTTCAAAGCCGGCGATCCGTCCCTTCGCGGGGTGGATGGTGGGTTCGACTCCCACACGCTTCCGCCATATAGTGCCGAGTGTGAGGCCAGGAGACGCACATGCCACGAAGGAATTGCAATCGTCGTTATCTGCTTGGGGCGCTGTTGCCGGTAATTCTGTTATCGTTTTTGGCCGAGCGTGATTGGTCAAAGGGCCCGGCGCCGGCCCAGCAAAGCGCGGCGGGCGGAATCAAGCGCGGCCAGTGGAGCATCAAGCCGTTCCACATCTTTGGTGACCTCTACTATGTCGGCCTGTCCGATAACACATCCTTTCTGTTCCACACGGCCCAAGGCGACATTCTGCTCGATCCACTCGCCGAAGGACCAGCCGATGAAGTCCGCCGCAACATTGAACAGCTGGGATTCAAGATGTCCGACGTCAAAATCATCCTTCAGTCTCATGCGCATACCGACCACATCGGCGGTTTGGCGAAGTTCAAGGAATGGACGGGGGCAAAGATCCTGGTGATGGCGGAAGACGCTCCCGCTATCGAAGACGGGGGCAAGAGCTCCTACAACAACAAGCGAGGTGTCCAGAGCTGGACCCCAGTTCATCCCGATCAGCTTCTGCACGATGGAGAGAAGGTGAAACTGGGCGGGCTCACCCTGGTGGCGCACTTGACCCCGGCTCACACCAAAGGATGCACCACTTGGAGCGCGGAACTGGAAGATGGCGGCAAAAAGTACAACGCCGTTTTCATATGCAGCATGAGGATGAACACCGGCATTCCCTTACTCGGAAACGCGAAATATCCCAACATGCCCGAAGACTGGGAAAGAGGGTTCAAAACCCTCCGGAGCCTGAAGGCCGACATGTTTTTTGTTTCCCACTCCAATCAGTTTGACATGGATGGGCGGCTGGAGCGCTGGCAGAAAGATCCCCAGACCAACCCGTTCATGGACCCCGCGGGATATAAGGCTTATATCGACCAGTACCAAAAAGAGTTTGAAGACCAGTTAGCTAAGGAAAAGGCTGGCGGGCCTGTCTACGCGGTACCGCCTCCGCCGCTTCCGCCCTGCCCCCAGGACGGCCGGAAGTGTTATGGTTTCGGTAATTAAGCCTCGTCTCAACTGCTTCCGGTCCATCGCACCCGGCCTTTGGTGACGAGTTCAGCAGGCTCTCGCGCGGTCCTTGACCAAAGGAATGTACAGACAGAGAGAAAGGCCGTAAAGCCCAAGCCAATCGCCAAGGCTGATATCACAACGCTGGCGACTAGAGGCGGCGCTCCGGGACGATTTGAACCAGAAGAATTTTGTCCATGAATATTCTGGCCACCAATGCTGGCGAATCTTTTCTACGAAGCTTCCCCCCAATAGCGATTCGTCCAAGACGTGGATCACGTAAGCGGCAACCATGAACCAGAAGGAAAAAATCAGTGGCAAAGTCATGGCAAGGTTCCTTGCAACTGATTTTACCGCCATTGTGCCTTAGTACTGAGGCTTCCCAATCTGCCAAGGTCCCCGTCGCTTGTGAAACTTTCCTATAACTCCAGCACCCGTCGTTAACTCTAAATTGGTATCGGTCTCCCACCCGGCCGTTCGAAGTTAAGTGGTATCAACCGAATTACGGCCGCCAAATCCAAAGGAGGAACAATCATGGAACCGAGAATCAATCCCAAAGCCGCTCCGGGTATTTTTGAGGCAATGCTTCACTTGTCGAATTACCTTAAGACCTGCGGACTCGAAGAATCTCTTATGAATCTAGTGCACCTGCGAGCTTCGCAGATGAATGGCTGCGCTTATTGCATCGATATGCACTGGAAAGATTTGAAAGCAGATGGAGAGCCGGATCAGAAGCTTTATGGGCTGGATGCCTGGGAGGAATCTCCCTATTACTCGGACCGCGAGCGAGCGGCTCTGGCCTGGGCGGAGGCGGTCACTAATATCCAAGATGGCCACGTGCCAGATGAAGTATACGAAAAGGTTCGAAAGCTTTTCTCCGAGAAAGAATTGGCCGATCTGACCCTGGCGATCGCAACCATTAATAGTTGGAACCGTCTGAACATTGCCGCGAGAACTGTGCCAGGCACCTATCAGCCTGCCAAAGTGCGGCAGATGAAGAGAGGCGCTTGAACAAGTCACATTCCAACCGCATGTTGTACTATCTGTACGGATCGGACTGCTCGTGTGGGGGCGATGCCGCTGAAAAGCTGGACTTGTAGATTGGTTCTCAATTCGACCCCCACACGCTTCCGCCAAACTCTAGTTGAAATCTCCTATGCGCAAATACTTGATGTGGACGATTCCGCCGATCGCGCTGATTGTGGGCTTTGTCCCTCTGCCGATTTTGAGCGCTCAGACTGCTGTGGCGCCGAAGTCGGTTGATGACGTCAAGATCGACAAGTGGAATAGCGTGCCTCTTCCTGGAAGCGCGTACGCCGGATTGAAGTCCGCTCCAGCTCCGCGCCGCGACCTCTCCGGAGTTTGGGATGCCACCGGCGACGCCACCGGTGGCGCGCCGCCAGGCATTCAAGCATCCGGCGCGAATGAGCGCCGTTCCGTGCTGCCCGGAAATAATGTTCCTCCCGGCGGGGAGCCCGACGAGAGTCATATCCTGAACCCTCTTCCTTACACCGCGCTCGGCGAGAAGACGCTCGAGGCTCACAGGCCGACTGGAGTGAGTGTGCGCGCGGTTCCCGACGCGCTTGGAAACGATCCCGTCGATATCTGCGACCCGCCTGGTTTCCCCCGTATGGATCTCGCTGAATTCAGGGCCATCGAAATCGCCGAGACAGCGGACCAGATGGTCATTTTGAGTCAATATTATCGGACCTGGCGCACGATTTGGACCGATGGGCGAGAGCTTCCTAAGAGTCCCGAGCCCCGGTGGAACGGCTACTCGGTCGGCAAATGGGTGGACGACTACACGTTTGTGGTGCAGACGATCGGGATGAACGAAAAGACCTGGCTGGACAAAGCTGGCCGCCCGCATAGCAGCGACCTAAAGGTCGAGGAACGGTTTCACCGCGTCGATCGTGACCACATGGAGCTCACCGTAAGCATCGACGATCCCAAGATGTATACGGCGCCATGGCTGGCGTTGAACAAGTTTCCGCTGCGATTGCAGCCGCGCGGCTTCGACATACGGGAGCTGTACTGCGCGCCGTCCGATCTCGAGCAATACAACAAGGAAGTCGGCGATTCCCTCGACGCCGGCCCCGATAAGTAACCTGATAAGTGGATTGAAGACCAACTCGAAGCAGGTAAGCAGTCGGCTGCGACCTAGGACGCTCTGAGGTCAAACATCGCGAACGCTGTAATATGGATGTCCAAGGCGATGGCCAAAAGAACTGGCGGAAGATGTACAGAGTTCCGAAGTCCGAGCATCAAACCTTTGCTCATATAGTGGACACTTAAATAATCGGGTCTTGCGAGCCGCAGCCCGGGACCGCTTCTCCTCGAGGTGACAAGTTGAAAGTGAATGCCGCCGCCGGAAAGCCAGCAGACCCCTCGATGCTGGTTAATATTCCCAAGCTCGTCACCGCCTACTATGAGTTACGGCCCGATCCGAGCCAGTCGAGCCAGCGCGTCGTCTTTGGGACCTCTGGTCATCGCGGGTCCGCCTTCGATTCAGCTTTCAATGAGTGGCACATACTCGCAATCACTCAGGCCATCTGCGATTACCGCAAAGCGCAGAAGATTGATGGGCCGCTCTTCCTGGGAATGGACACGCACGCCTTGTCCGAGCCCGCGTTCGCGAGTGCATTGGAAGTGCTTGCCGCCAACAATGTCGAGGTCTTGCTTTCCGAGGGAACTGCGTACACTCCCACGCCGGCCATTTCCCATGCAATTCTGTGCTACAACCGCACGAGGCAAACAGGCCTCGCCGACGGCATCGTTATCACGCCGTCCCACAATCCCCCGGACGACGGCGGCTTCAAGTACAATCCGCCGCACGGTGGGCCAGCCGATTCGCGCGTAACCTCCTGGATCCAATCCAAGGCCAACGAATTTCTCCGCGACAATCTCAATGGGGTCAAGCGAACCTTGTTCGAGCAAGCGCTTAAGGCTTCCACCACCCAACGATACGATTACCTTCACACCTACGTCGCCGATCTCGACAACGTGATCGATTTGGCCGCCATTCGCGACTCCAAAATTGCTCTGGGCGTGGACCCGCTCGGAGGCGCCGGCATCGATTATTGGCCGTTGATTGCCGAGCGCCACGGGCTAAACCTGACGGTTGTGAACAAATCGGTTGATCCCACGTTTCGATTCATGACCGTGGATTGGGACGGCAAAATTCGCATGGACCCTTCTTCTCCTTACGCCATGCAAAGGCTGATCGGACTGAAAGACAAATTCGACATTGCCTTTGCCAGCGATACCGATCACGACCGCCATGGCATCGTCACCAAGAGCACTGGCTTGCTTCCCCCTAACCACTATCTTTCGGTTTGCATCCACTATTTGTTTTCAAACCGGCCGGGATGGAAGCAGGACCTGGCCGTCGGGAAAACCGTAGTAAGCAGCAGCATGATTGATCGGGTTTGCGAACGGCTGAAACGCCGGCTGTACGAAGTCCCGGTCGGGTTCAAGTGGTTTGTCGAGGGCCTGCTTGCTGGACAACTGGGCTTCGCCGGCGAGGAGAGCGCCGGAGCTTCGTTTCTCAGGCGCGATGGCAGCGCATGGTCCACGGACAAAGACGGCATCATCCCCTGCCTGCTCTCGGCGGAGATCACCGCACGTACGGGAAAAGATCCGGGCAAGATCTACCGCGAACTCACTCGCGACCTGGGAGACCCGGTTTACGAGCGCATCGACGCTCCCGCCACGCCGGAACAAAAGGCTGCCCTTGGATCGCTATCCCCGTCGAATGTCCGTATCGCTGAGCTTGCTGGCGAAAAGGTTGAGCAGATTCTCACTGCGGCTCCTGGAGATGGCAACCTGATTGGCGGAATCAAGGTGATCGCCAAAAATGGCTGGTTTGCTGCGCGGCCCTCCGGTACGGAAGAAATCTGCAAGATCTATGCCGAAAGTTTCCTCGGCCAGGACCACCTGCGACGCATCGAAGAGGAAGCGCAGAAAATTGTCGCCGAGACGCTCGCGCGTAGCGCCCCGGCAGCCGCGAGCAGCTAAGCAGCGGGAGGAGTCGTCATGAGCACCCCAGCCCACACCAATCGGCCTCCCGATGAGGCTGTTTCGGAGGCTCTCGCCGATTTGGCCCTCGATCTCAGATGGTCTTTCAACCACGCGGCCGATCAGCTTTGGGAAAGGCTCGACGCCGAACTGTGGGATCTCACCCACAACCCATGGGTCGTCTTGCAAACCGTATCGCGGCAAAGATTGCACACCGTTACCTCCGACCCGGGCTTCCAGAAGCTGCTGGCGGATATCCAGAGTCAGAGAAAAATTGCCGAGCAGTCTGAGGGGTGGTTTCAAAAAGCTCATCCTCGTTCCGGCCTTTCGGCGGTCGCCTATTTCTCCATGGAATTCATGCTGAGTGAGGCGCTGCCAATTTATTCCGGCGGCCTTGGCAACGTGGCCGGGGATCAACTCAAGACAGCGAGCAACCTGGGCGTCCCCGTGATTGGCATAGGGCTCCTTTACCAGGAAGGCTATTTTCGGCAGGAAATCGATACGCAGGGCCGGCAGCAGGCCCTATATCCGTTCAACGATCCAGGCCAACTCCCCATCAGGCCTTTGCGAGACCCCAATGGCGAATGGCTGCGCCTGACAATCGACTTTCCTGCCGGCAAGCTTTGGATCCGCACTTGGCAGGTTCAGGTTGGCAAAGCGACCTTGTATCTCCTGGATACCAACGATCCCGCGAATATCCCGGCCTACCGTTGCATCACCGCCGAACTCTACGGAGGTGGTCCGGAGTTGCGCCTGAGGCAAGAGTTGGTCCTTGGGATTGGTGGCTGGCGGCTCCTGATGGCCCTGGGCCTGCAGCCCGAGGTTTGCCACCTCAATGAAGGGCACGCCGCGTTCGCGGTGCTGGAACGAGCCCGCACGCACATGGCGAACAACAGGCAGCCGTTCGATTTAGCGCTCACCGCCACGCGTATCGGAAATCTTTTTACCACGCACACTCCCGTCGCAGCAGGCTTCGATCGTTTTGCTCCCGGGCTCATCGAGTGGTACCTCAAACAGTATGCGGAGCAGGCACTTTCGATATCGCTCCATGATTTTTTGGCGCTGGGAAGGCGCAACCCCGCCGATTCGTCCGAACCGTTCAATATGGCCTATTTGGCTGTCCGCGGAAGTGGCGCGGTAAACGGTGTCAGTCGACTGCACGGCCAGGTCAGCCGGCGAATCTTCCAGCCCCTCTTTCCGAGATGGCCGGAGTGTGAAGTGCCGGTGACGCACGTGACCAACGGCGTGAACACGCCCACCTGGGATTCAGCCCAAGCGGACCGCCTTTGGGAAGCCACCTGCGGAAAAGAGCGCTGGCGCGAAAACACGGCAGGCCTGGAGATGTGCCTCCGCAAGGCCAGCGACTCCGATCTATGGAAGCTTCGGGCGGATAGCCGCAGGTCTCTCATTGAGTACGTCCGCAAACGGTACGCCCGCCAGCTGGCAGGCCAGGGGCTTTCCGATGGCGATCTCTCTCGTGCCGCCGAGGTGCTCGACACGGACACGTTGACCTTGGGCTTCGCTCGGCGTTTTGCGACGTACAAGCGTCCCAATCTTCTTTTGCGCGATCCCCAGCGGCTTCTGTGGATCCTCACCAACCGGCAACGCCCCGTCCAGATCGTCCTCGCCGGTAAGGCGCATCCGCAGGATCTCGAGGGGCAGGAAATGATTCGCCAGTGGGTCGACTTTTCCCATCGTCCGGAGGTGTCGTCGCGGGTGGTTTTTCTCAGTGATTACGATCTGCTCATGGCTGAGCATTTGGTTCAGGGTGTCGATCTCTGGGTGAACACGCCACGACGGCCTTGGGAAGCAAGCGGCACCAGTGGCATGAAAGTGCTCGTGAATGGAGGGCTGAATCTTTCCGAGTTAGACGGCTGGTGGGCGGAGGCATACTCTCCGGCGGTCGGCTGGGCTATCGGTGACGGGCGTGAACATGATAGCGATCCGGCATGGGACGCCTCGGAAGCCGAGGCTCTTTACGCGCTGCTCGAACGGGAGGTTGTCCCGGAATTCTATTCGCGTGACGGCCAAGGCATCCCTCGCGGCTGGGTTGCTCGCATGCGCGAGAGCATGGCGAAGTTAACTCCGATTTTTTCCACCAACCGCGCCGTCCGCCAGTACACCGAGGAGCATTACTTGCCGGCTGCGCTGGCTTTTAAGGATCGCGCCTCGAACCAAGCTGCCAGGGCGACGGATTTGCTCCATTGGCAGACGCAACTCGCCAAGCACTGGCCGGCCTTGCGCTTCGGATCCGCCACGGTGGAACAAAAAGATGGGCAGCACCTCTTTCAAGTTCAGGTTTTTCTGGACGATCTCGATCCCGGCGCCGTCAGTGTGGAGCTCTACGCGGAAGGGCACAACGGTAACGTGCCCTCGCTGTCTATCATGAATCGCGGCCAGCTTCTCGTCGGTTCCACCAACGCCTTCCTGTACACCGCGCATATTCCAGCGGTTCGTTCTCCGGCGGACTACACACCTCGACTGGTCCCCAGTCATGATGGCGCATCGATACCACTGGAGACTCCTTTGATCTTGTGGCACGACTCGCCGTCATGGCGATGACCGGATCTAACATGAGTTAAAAGGCAGGGTGAAAAAATGAAAGCGACGCAACTGCTCCACAACTTGGGCCAGAGCATCTGGCTCGACAACATCACGCGCACTCTTCTGGATAGCGGCACGCTCGAGCGCTACATCCTTGAATTGTCCGTAACCGGGCTCACCTCGAATCCCACCATCTTCGATCACGCCATCAAGAATGGCGATGCTTACGACGCGGCGATTCGCGAAAAGCTGAGCAAGTCTAAATCCGTAGAGGCGCTCTTCTTCGAGTTGGCCCTTGAAGATATTGCCCGCGCCGCCGCGCTATTTAGCGGAGTCCACGACCGAACCGACGGCGTGGACGGCTGGGTCTCCCTGGAGGTTTCGCCCTTGCTGGCGTACGACACAACCGCCACCCTGGCCGCGGCCAAGGAGTTATATACTCGCGCCGCGCAGCCAAACGTATTCATCAAGATTCCCGGCACAAAAGAGGGTCTGCCCGCGATCGAAGAAGCCATCTTCGCCGGGGTCCCCATCAACGTCACTCTCTTGTTCTCCCGCGAGCAGTATCTGGCGGCCGCCAACGCGTTCTTGCGCGGCGTCGAGCGCCGCATCGATGCGGGGCTCAACCCCTGCGTCGGTTCCGTCGCCTCGCTGTTTGTCAGCCGTTGGGATGTCGCCGTCGCGGATAAAGTGCCAGACTCCCTGCGCGCTCAGCTCGGCATTGCGATCGCCAGCCGCGCTTACAAAGCGTATCGCGACTTGCTCGATTCGCCGCGTTGGCAGCGCGCTGCAAATGCCGGCGCGCGCCCCCAGCGGTTCCTTTTCGCCAGCACGGGCACCAAAGATCCCAAGGCGTCCGATGTCCTCTACGTCAAGTCCCTCGCCGCGCCGCTCACCGTGAATACCATGCCGGACGCCACCCTGAAGGCTCTCGCCGATCACGGCGAAATCGGAACGCTCTTGCCGCCCGACGGTGGCGACTGCGAGCAAGTGCTGGAAAAGTTTGCCAAGGCAGGCATTGATATTGACGCGCTGGCCGCACAACTGCAGGACGAAGGCGCCAAGTCATTCGTTAACTCCTGGACCGACCTGATGTCGGTGATCGCGGCCAAAGGCGCCGCACTGAAGCGGGCGGCGGTAAAGTAAACAGAAATGGAAGGGAGCATGAAAATGGCGACGCGTTCGACGGTAGGCGCGAAACCTCAGGCGATTGAACCACTGGCCAAGCGCCAGGCTTGGAAGGCGCTCCAGGCGCACTACGAAAAAGTTCGCGATTTGCATCTCCGAGGGCTATTCGCGGAAGATGCCGAGCGCGGCGAGCGCATGACCGCGGAAGCCGCCGGCATCTTCCTCGACTACTCGAAAAATCGCATCACGCAACAAACCCTCGAGCTCCTTCTCGAGCTTGCCGAAGAATCGGGCCTGCGCTCGCAAATCGACGCCATGTTTCGCGGAGACAAAATCAACTTCACCGAGCATCGCGCCGTGCTGCACGTGGCCCTCCGCGCGCCCAAGGACGCATCCATTGTTTTAGACGGCGAGAACGTCGTGCCACAGGTTCACGCCGTCCTCGATAAGATGACGGAATTCTCGCGCCGCATCCGCGCTGGCGAATGGAAGGGACACACCGGCAAGCGCATTCGCAACGTCATCAATATCGGAATCGGCGGCTCGGACCTCGGTCCGGTGATGGCTTACGAGGCGCTGAAATATTACAGCGACCGCAACATGGCCTTCCGTTTTGTTTCCAATGTCGATGGCACCGACTTCGCGGAAGCTGTACGAGACCTGGACGCCGCCGAAACGCTCTTCATTATCTCTTCCAAAACCTTCACCACGCTGGAAACCATGACCAACGCCCATGCCGCTCGCGCCTGGTCCATGGCGGCTCTGGGCGGCGACGAAAAGTCCGTCGCGAAGCACTTCGTTGCGGTCTCCACCAATGCGGCGGACGTGGCCAAATTTGGCATCGACACCGCCAACATGTTCGGCTTCTGGGATTGGGTGGGCGGGCGCTACTCTATGGATTCGGCTATCGGTCTCTCAACCATGCTGGCCATCGGCCCGGACAATTTCCGCGCCATGCTTGGCGGCTTTCACCAGATGGACGAGCATTTCCGTACCACGCCCTTCGAGCGCAATCTGCCGGTGCTCCTGGGCCTTCTCAGCATCTGGTACAACGACTTCTTCGGCGCCCAGACCGTCGCGGTGCTCCCCTACGAGCAGTACTTGAAGCGATTCCCGGCCTACTTGCAGCAGTTGACCATGGAGAGCAACGGCAAACACGTCACCATCGACGGCACTGACGTTACCTATCCCACCGGCCCGATTTACTGGGGCGAGCCGGGAACCAACGGCCAGCACTCCTTCTATCAGCTGATTCACCAGGGAACCAGGCTCATACCTTGCGACTTCATCGCCTTCGAGCAGCCGCTCAATCCGCTCGGCCGCCAGCACGACATGCTCCTGGCAAATGTTTTTGCCCAAACCGAAGCGCTGGCCTTCGGTAAAACGCCCGAGCAAGTAAAGGCCGAGGGCACCCCGGATTGGCTAGTACCTCACCGCGTCTTCGAGGGCAACCGTCCGTCCAATACAATCCTCGCGGAGGGACTCACGCCGGAAACACTCGGCAAACTTGTGGCTCTTTACGAGCATTCCGTTTTCACCCAGGGCGCCATCTGGCAGATCAACTCCTTCGACCAGTGGGGCGTCGAACTTGGCAAAGTGCTGGCCCAGCGCATCATTCCTGAGCTCGAGAGCGCGAAGGAGCCCTCGCTTGGCCACGACAGTTCCACCAATAACCTGATCCGCCGATACAGAAGCCAAAAGACGGTTTCGTGATTAGCCGAAAGAACAAAAATTACGCCGATGCCAGACGACGCTGGGGCCCCTTCCAATTCGCGAGCGCCCGATTCGATTGCCAGTCAAGCTGCGAGTCAAGCTGCACTCTCACCCCCGGCTGAACCCTGGCGCCCGACATTCAACCCCTGGCTGATTGCCGTCGTCGTCGCCTTGGCGGCTTTCATGGAGGTGCTGGACACCAGCATCGCCAATGTCGCTTTGCCCTACATGGCAGGCAGCCTGGGCGCCAGCAACGACCAGAGCACCTGGGTGCTCACCTCCTACCTCGTCTCCAACGCCATCGTATTGCCCATCAGCGGATGGTTTTCGAGCGTCCTGGGCCGCAAGCGTTTCTTCATGATTTGCCTCACGATTTTCACCCTGAGCTCTTTGCTCTGCGGAATCGCCCCCAGTCTCGCCGCAATTATTTTCTTTCGCGTCTTGCAGGGCGCGGGCGGTGGCGGACTGCAACCCTTGGCTCAGTCGATCCTGGCCGACTCCTTTCCCCCTGAGAAGCGCGGCCTGGCCTTCGCCCTTTACGGCGTGACCACCATCGTCGCCCCCACAATTGGCCCCACTCTCGGCGGTTGGATCACCGATAACTACACTTGGCGCTGGATTTTTTTTATTAACCTGCCGGTAGGTCTCCTGACCTTATTTCTCGTCTATCGCCTCGTCGAAGATCCCCCCTGGGTCAAACGCCTCGGCGGCGCGGCAATCAAGATCGATTACATCGGCGTATCTTTTCTGGCCCTCGGCGTGGGCGCGCTGCAAATCATGTTGGATAAGGGCCAGGAGGACGATTGGTTCGGCTCGCATTTCATTCTCACCCTCGCCCTCGTTGCCGCCGTCTGCCTGGTTTCCCTGGTGATCTGGGAATGGTTTCACAAAGCGCCCATTATTGAAGTTCGCCTCTTCAAAAATGTGAACTTCCTGGGTGCCAATGCCATGATGTTTCTCCTGGGGGTCATGCTCTTCTCCAGCTTGGTCATGATGCCCCTCTTTCTGCAAACCTTGCTCGGATACACATCCGAAAATGCGGGGCTCGTGCTCTCCGGCGGCGGCCTCTTGCTTCTCGTCTTAATGCCGGTGGTCGGAGCCCTTTCCAGTAAAGTCCAGGCGCGCTACCTCGTTGCCTTTGGCTGGCTCACGCTCTCCATGGCCATGCTTTATTCCACTCAGCGGCTCGATCTCCAAATGAGTTTTGGTGCGGCCAGCGTTTTGCGTGTGGCCCAGGTGTTCGGACTGGGCTTCCTGTTTGTTCCCATCAACCTGGTCAGCTATATCGGCATGCCCTTGGAAAAGAGCAGCAGCGTGGCCGGCTTGGTCAATTTCATGCGCAATATTGGAAGCAGCGTGGGAACCTCGATGGTGACCACCTTGATCGCCCGCCGCTCGCAGGTTCACCAAAATTACTTGATTGCCCATGCCGGGCCCGGGCAGCCGGTTTTTGCCCAGGCCCTTCCTGCTTTGGCGGCTCGCCTTACCGCTTCGGGATTCGATGCCGAGTTGGCTGCCAGGAAGGCCTATGGTCTGCTGTATCAAAGCTTGGTTGGTCAGGCCAGCACTCTGGCTTATATCGATACTTATGCGGTTCTGGCCACGATAGCGGCCATCATGTTCCTGCTTTCTTTCGCGCTGCGCAGGAATCAGCCGAGCGCTGGCCACGTGGCCATGGAGTAGGTGAAGTCCATCTGGCCGGCATTTTGGTTTTCGTCTCCGGGCAATCCAGGGATTGCAATCAGCCTCGAGGGAGAAGCCATGATTCGAGTGATTACCATTGAACGGGAATACGGCAGCGGCGCTGCCGACATCGCGAAGATCGTCGCAGAGCGCTTGGGCTGGAAGCTGTGGGACCAGTTGCTGACCAACCAGATCGCCCGGCTGCTCGATTGCGATAGCCGCACGGTCGAGAAGCGCGAGGAGAAGCGCGACCCCGTCGTCTATAGGCTCTTCCGCGCGTTTATGCGCGGCAGCTACGAGGGAAGTTTGAACGCTCCGCGATTAAAAATGGTGGACGCCGATTGCATCCGTGAGGTTACCGAGCGAGTTGTAAAACAAGCGGCCGAGGAAGGCAACTCCGTGATTGTGGGGCGCGGCGCCGCTTATTACCTGCAAGCTCGCTCCGACGCCTTTCACGTCTTTATCTATGCACCGTTTGAGAGAAAGGTGCGCCGCTTGCAAGCCGGTGGCACGAGCGAGAGTGAAGCCGTCCAGCTTGCGGAGACTGTGGACCGCGACCGCGCCGATTTCATCAAGCAGTATTTCGGCGTCGAATGGCCCGACCGTCACCGCTTCCATCTCATGATCAATTCCAGCTTGGGTGACGAGTGGGTGGTGCAGGCCATCCTGAATGCCGCCGCCTCGTTTGATAACCCCCAGCATTCATCCGCATCTTCGTCCCACTAACCGGAGGCATAATGGTTCGTCACGGGAAGGTTGGCCACCTCGCAAGCTATTTGGCCATCGCTCTGTTGTTTCTGCTCGGCGCTCCGCGGCAAAGCGCGGCGCAAATCGCCCAGCCCGCCGCTTCGCCTCCGACGGCGTCGCAGAATCCGTTTCTCGGTAGCGTGCCCACCGGCCAAGCTTCTCCCACGCCCGTGGCTCTGTCGCTCAAGGGCGCGTTCGGCCGCGCCCTCCAGTACAACCTCGGCGCGATCGAGGCCGATGAGGACACGCGCGCTGCCCACGCCGCGCGCCTGCGCAATCTCAACGCGCTGTTGCCCAATCTCTCCGCCCGCGTAACCAGCACCGTCGAGGAGATCAACCTGAGAACCGTCGGATTTTTCGTGAGCATTCCCGGTATCCGCATTCCCTCGATCGTCGGGCCGTTCGGGGTCGCCGATGCTCGTTTCATCTTTTCCCAGGAGCTCTTCAACTGGGCCGCCTTCAAGAGCCTCAGAGCTTCCAGCGAATCCGAAAAGGCCACCCAGTACGCCTACAAGAGCGACCGCGACCTGGTCGTTCTTACCACGGTCGATTCCTACCTCATCGTCATTGCGGACGCGGCCACGGTCGATTCGACTCGCGCCCAGGTTCTTACCGCGCAAACTCTTTTCCAAAAGACCTCGGACCAACACACATCGGGTGTGGTCGCCAGCATCGACGTGCTTCGCTCCCAGGTGGAATTGCAGAACCAGCGGCAGCGCCTGATCGCGGCCGAGAATCAGTTGGCGATCGATAAACTCACCCTTGCCAGGGTCATCGGTCTTCCCAATGGGCAGGAGTTCCAGCTAATGGACTCGGTGCCCTACGCGCCCCTTGCCGAAATGACCCTCGACCAGGCCTTGCAGCAGGCCTACGCCAACCGGCCGGACTATCTCAGCGCCAAGGAACAGGTGCGTTCCAGCGAGCTTGCCGGTCAAGCAGCGGCCGCGGAGAACTACCCGACACTCTCTCTTTATACGGATTTCGGCGACGCCGGCAGTCCTAATTTTGCCACTTCACATGGCGTGTTCACCTTTCAAGCCAGCCTGATGGTCCCGATTTTTCAGGGTACCCGCGTGCGAGCGGATAAGCTGCAGACCAATAGCGCCCTGCGGCGGCGCCAGGCCGAACTTGAGGATTTGCGTGGAAAGATTGACGATCAAGTGCGCACGGCGTTCTTGAACTTGAACTCCTCTTCCCAGTTGGTCGCTGTGGCCAAGAGCAACATCGATCTGGCAAGCCAGACCTTGAAGCAGGCCCAGGACCGCTTCCTCTCCGGGGTTGCCGACAATCTCGAGGTTGTCCAGGCTCAAGAGTCGGTCGCCTCGGCCGAACAGTCTTATATTGCCAGTGTGTATTCCTACAATCTGGCGAAGGTTTCGCTGGCTCAAGCCGTCGGCATTGCCGAGCAGTCGGCGCTGCAATACTTGGGAGTAAATTAAAATGGCCGACACAACACCCACAACCGCGGAATCGTCAGGCGCCGGATCGTCTACAGTAGGTACGGGCACGCTAGGTGCGGCCACACTAGGTTCTGGAAGACATGCGACGCGGCGCAAACGATTGCGCACCGTCCTCTTGTTCCTGGTAATCGGCATCGTGCTCGCCGTGGCTGCGGTCCTGCTTTATCGCTACTTTGCTTCCTACGAGTCCACGGATGATGCGGAGATCGATGGCTATATTTACCCGGTCAGCTCCCGCGTTCCTGGCTACGTGGTTCGCGTCACGGCGGACAATAACCAGTATGTGCAAGCCGGCACGGTGCTGGCGCAACTCGACCCGAAAGACTTTGACGTGGCCGTCGCCAATGCCAAGGCCACCTTGGCCAACGTCCGATCCGCGTCCGAGGCCGCGCGGATCAACGTGCCGCTCACCTCGGTAAATACCTCCAGCCAACTTTCTTCCGCCCAATCGGACGTGGAGAATGCGCAGTCCGGCTTGACAGCCGCGGAGCGACAGTTTGACGCGGCCCAAGCCACGCTGCGTCAGGCGGAAGCGAACGACCTGAAGGCTCAGGACGACGTCACTCGCTACAAGCCGCTCGCGGAGAAGGACGAAATTCCCCAGCAGCAATACATTCAGGCGGTGGACAGCCAAAAGGCTACGGCCGCGGCCATCGAAGCCGCCCGTGCTTCGGCGGCGGCATCGGAACAGGCCGTGACTGGGGCTCGAACTCGCGTGGCGCAGGCCGAGGCTCAACTGAACTACGCTGAGACGCGTCCCCAGCAAATCTCCTTACAGCAGTCTCGCGCTCAGGCTGCCGACGCGGAGGCGGAGCAAGCACAGGCTGCCCTGCAGCAAGCTCAGCTCAATCTGCAATACACCACCATCGTCGCGCCCGTAAGTGGGATCGTGGGTCAACGAACTGCGCAGCCGGGACAAAATCTCGCGCCGGGTCAGCAGCTCATGACCATCGTTCCGCTCGACAGCGACAACATCTGGGTGACCGCTAATTTTAAGGAGACGCAGTTGACCTACATGCAGCCCGGCCAGCCCGTAAAAATATCGGTGGACACCTACGGCCGCTCCTACGACGGACACGTTCTCAATATCGGAGGCGCCACTGGCTCTCGCTACAGTTTGTTGCCGCCCGAGAATGCCACCGGGAACTACGTCAAGGTGGTGCAGCGAATCCCGGTAAAAATCGTGTTCGAGAAGGGCCAGGACCCTCAGCACCTCTTGAGGGTCGGCATGTCCGTGGAACCCAAGGTGAAAGTAAAGTAGGTTTCCCCGGCCGCACAATAAACCTGGCGCTGGTTCGAGACCTGAAATTACGGTTCATCGGGTATCATTCTCTGCTCATGCGATGGATCGTTCGTGGCGACGTCGACGGCTTCTTCGGGTTGGCGCTCGACAATCTCGTCCAACTCCTCCTCATCGAAACACTCTGTCAATTTGTCCTCGGATTCCCGCCTGAGCTGATCTACGGCCGGGTGCTCCCGGGGGCCGCGGTTTCCATTCTCGTTGGCAACCTTTTCTACTCCTTCCAGGCCAAGAAGCTCGCCGAGCGCACGGGCCGTACCGATGTCTGCGCGCTGCCCTACGGGATCAATACCGTCTCGCTCATTGCCCATGTGTTTTTGGTGATGCTGCCGGCGAAGGTGCTCGCAACCAGGGCGGGCGCGGTCGATCCGGCGCGCGTCGCCTGGGAGGCGGGACTCCTGGCAACACTGTGCTCCGGCATCATTGAACTCGTTTTGGCTTTCGTCGCGGAGCGCGTCCGCAAGGTCACCCCGCGCGCGGCCTTGCTCTCCACGCTTGCCGGCATCGCTCTGGGCTATATCTCGCTGGGCTTTCTCTATCGAACGTTCGCGCATCCCATCGTCGGCCTCACCACCTTCGGCATTGTCATGCTTACCTATTTCGGCCGGGTGAGATTCAAGGGCCGAATTCCCGGCGGCATGGTGGCCGTTGGCTTGGGGACCGTGCTCTCCTGGATCATCGGCATCGCACCGGTCGGCTCACGTCCGGCCGCGGCATCTTTGCATCTGCCGGTTCCGGTGATTGGCGATCTGATTGCTGCCGTCGGCGGGGGGCATCTTCTGCCGTATCTGTCCGTGATCATTGCCATGGGCCTCTTCAACGTCCTCGGTTCGCTGCAGAATATCGAGTCTGCCGAAGCGGCCGGCGATTCGTACGACACGCGATCTTCGCTGATGGTCAACGGCGCGGGCAGCATCGTAGCGGCGCTGTTCGGATCGGCGTTCCCCACGACCATCTACATCGGCCATCCCGGATGGAAAGCGCTGGGCGCGCGCGCCGGCTACTCCGTGCTGAACGGAGCGTTTGTGACGATCATCTGCCTGACGGGAACGCTCGCATGGATCGCCTGGGCAATTCCGATCGATGCAGGCATGGCCATCGTCCTTTGGATTGGAATCGTGATCAGCGCTCAAGCTTTTCAGACCACGCCGCGCGCGCACGCGCCCGCGGTGATTATCGGTTTGCTCCCGGGAATTGGCGCGTGGGGAGCATTCATGGCCAAGAGCGGTCTGCACGCCGCGGGACTTGGCGGCAACGCCGGGTCATTCAGCGACGCGCTGATCGCCGAGTTCGCCAAGAGCGACGTGTGGATCCACGGCGCGTTCTCTTTGGAGCAGGGCTTCTTATTCACCGCGATGTTGCTTTCGGCGGCCACGGTTGGCGTGATCGAGCGAAGATGGGCGACGGCGGCGGCGTGGTGCGCCGTGGCGGCGCTACTATCCGCGATGGGTTTGATGCACTCGTACCAGTGGACGCCCGATGACACGGTGCTAAAGTTGACGCCGGCTTGGCCGTTTGCCGCCGGATACGCGGTGATGGCGTTACTCTTCTTCTGCGCGCGATGGACCACAGAAAAAATAGGCGAGGAGGGATGAGCAGCGTGGCAACGCAAAGAAACGCTCGCGACAACTCGACCCTGATACCCGAATCTTACCAACCACGCAAAAGGTTCATGGAACTGGCCATCGCGGAGGCCAAGCGCGCCGCCGACCGAGGCGACTATCCGATCGGCGCGGTGATTACACGCCTCATGGGCAAGCGCGAGGTGTTCATCGCCGGCGCAGGAAATCGAGTAAAAACTTCGGGATCGAGCATCAAGCACGTGGAACTGGAAACGCTCAAGTACGTTTCCAGCGGCTATGGCCGCTACTTGCAGGAGTTCGTCCTTTACTCCACTCACGAACCGTGCGCCATGTGCGCAGGCGCCTGCGTGTGGTCTCGAATCGGCGCGGTGATCTATGGCGTCTCTCAAGAAGACATTGCCGCTTACGGCCGCAAGCACGGCACGGAATACTACAAGTGGCGAGCGTGCCTGATCTCCTGCCAGTTCGTTTTTGAGAAGGGCAATCACCCCATTCCCGTTGTCGGCGGCTTTCTACGAAAGGAATGCCATAAGCTTTTCAGTTACAGAAGTCCGATAGCGACCCAGGCTCCTCAATAAACTCAAGCTTCTTAACGCAGCAGATTTATCTAGCTCCCCTTGTGGACGGCTCTCATCAGCTCCGCCATGGTGACCTTGCGGCCATCAGGCGGGTAGTGGATGGGAATGATGGTCTCGACGTCCAGATTCAGCCGACTGATGTTGTCGAGAAGATTGGTGTTGTTGGGATTGATGACGGCGGGCGGCGGAGCATTGGCCTGAGCCGGCGGGTTGAATCCGTCCGCTTCCACCAGAATCTTCTCCTTGGGCAGATAGGCGACGATCAGCCCGTAATTGTGGTCGCTGCCCTGCAAGCGGTAGAGATCGATCTCGTGATTGCCGTCGGTGAGCACTTTCTTATCGCCCATGGTTTCGATCGAGATCTTTTTCCTGGCTTCCGACTGGCGATCCGGATTAAGCGTGTGTGGGAGGCTGAAAATCTTCTCGAAATAACCTTTGTTGCCCTGGTAAGTGATGATCGTCGCCCCTTCGGCGATGAAGGTGCGCAGGCCGCCCGAATGATCGAAGTGGTTGTGCGTATTGACGACGTACTTGATGGGCTTATTGGGAATGTCTTTTTTCGCTTCGGCGATGACGGCGCTGGCGCGCTCCTCGCTCTGCGGCCCCTCGATCATCACGATGTAGTCCTTGAAATCGACGGCCAGCGACGCATACGCTGGCAGGATGGCAAAGACGCCATCGGCGAGCTTCATGGACGTGGTCGGAGGCGTCGGCGGAGCACCGGCGGGATTGCCCTTTATCTCGGCAGGCGCGTTGGGCTTTACATCCGTGACCGTGAGGTCGAGGGTGGGATAGCCGCCGCGCTTCAGCACGGTCTTAGTCGGGAACTGGACACCGCCGAAGTTCTGATAACCGCTGTAGTTGGCCTCGAGCAGCAGGTCGCCGAGCATGGGATCGTCAATCCAGGTTTCGACGAGATCGAGCATATTCTGGGCGTCGAAGTAGCCACTGAATTTTGCTTTATTGGGCGCGGTGAAAGTCACCACGGAGTATTTCTTCCCGCCCATGGACTTGGACGACACTGTGACGTCGCTCTTCATGGCTTCGTGCAAGAAACCGTAAGGAGTCATCCACAGGTCTACCTGCGTGGCCCACGGCGTATTGGCGCCAACGACTACGTTCTGGGTGGGACCGGGAGGCAGCCCGCCACCACGGCGATCCGGAGGGATCGCGTCCAGAACCCGATCGACACGCCATGCGGGGGTTTCATAGTTGATGGTTCGGGTGTAGGACTTATCGGCGAACGGAGGCCAGGGCGAGTCCGGATTGTAGGCTTGGCCGTAAGCGAACTCCGTTCCTGTGCCGGAATACTGGATGGTCTTCAGATTATCGGCACCCATCGCTTTGGAGGCGTTGCTGAGAAGAGTCTTGGCGTCTTGCGGAGGCGCAGAAGGCGCGGCCCAGGCCGCCACGGAGGCGAGCAGCACGAAGGCGACGGACTTCTTGAGTGAATTCATCATTTCAGGAGTGCTCCTCTTCGGAAGGATCCGCTGATCGGTTTCCCAGGGGTGGATCGGTCGGAAGTATATCCTTTATTCGCGCTCTCTCCCAACCGGGGATTCGGCCCGGCTGGTGACGCCCGCCTGGATGGGAATGTCATAAAAAGTGCGCCAATACCCCCTCCCCCCCCCTTTTTTGTGCAAGGATATCATTCTAGGGCAGTTGTATTCCAGTTCTCGACAAGGATGTGATTCTAAATGGTTTAATGTGACGCCGCTTTGTGGAAGCGAGATGGCTATATCTCTATTCTTTTGTGAGAGTTTAGCCCGATCGAGAGAGCCGAGTCTGGACGACGATGGCTTCCAGTCGCACTTTATTGTCAAGAATATCATTCTAAGGGACTTATCTTTTCATTCTCTAAACGTTATCATTCTAAATCGGTTATGGGCTAAACCCGTTGAGTGCGAACGCGGCGCTCTCGACCCCCGTACTTTCAAAGTTCCCGCCAACGATACTCGCTGATGAGCAGCACCGCCGCACAGCCAAGAGTGGCTGTGCCACCAATCTAGCGGGACGCGAGGATGAGGCAGTCGCTTTGGTTCGTCAAGAGTTCCTCAAGGGGACACCGCCGACGTCAGAGAACTCGACGACCTATTGGCGCGACCCTTGACGGAATCATCCCCTCCGCTGCGTCCGCAGACGCAGAACCAAGCACTCATCTCCGCCGCATTCATATCTATTATATCGTGCGAGTAAAGCGAGGCAGCGCGAGTGTAGCGATTCGCCTTTGAAAAGACCTGAGACATCAACGGAACCGCGCTCTCAGTTTTTTGGACCGGTGCCCGGCATATTAGCTCCACGGCCTCGCTTAAGTTCCGTGCATATTGTGTCGAGGAGGTCGGAGGAAAGTGATACGTAATCCGAGGCGACTGTCTGGAGGTTCGCTAGATTCTCAGGCGTGACATCGTCCATGTCGCTTGAAGCTTCCTGTAGATGTGGAACTTGCAGACGGTAATAGGTGCACCCTGGCAAAGCATTCAGTTCGTAATCGACGGCCTCAGACACGCTATCCATTAGTACGGGCACGATCTGCCTTGCCCAACCCAGCAGTCCCCACTCCTTTGCAGATGCATAGGTAATCTGGTCTTGCCGATCACCTGTACCCACGGAAACCACCATGATTTGTTCTGCACCTGGATAGAGTGATCGGGCTTCGGCATAAGCTGCCATAGCGGGGTTGTTAACGAAGACTCCTCCGTCGATAAGGGCATAGTCTTCATTCCCTCTCACAAGATGCAACGGTGGAAAGAATGTTGGCGCGGCAGACGTTGCTCGGGCAATGTCTGTCAGGTTCCAGTTATAGTCCGGATCGGCGGCAATCTTGTGGCTTTTGAAGAAGAAGGGAAGCTGTCCTTGAAGGTCATAGCTGGATATGAGGAGCGGGGTCAGTGCCCTATCGAACTGCGTATCTCCAAAAAATTCCGCCAGTACTGTTTCAAGAGTGTCGGGTGAATATTTTGGCAGAATGATTTCTTTTTCGGGTGTCACAAAGCTCTTCTTGAAAATCGAAGGCCCGTTTTGAACGTATAGATTGACCAATTCATCGGGCGAGTACGGCTGACCTTTGTTGCAGCCTGTACCGATCCCTAGCGCAATAATTCCTCCGGTTGACGTACCGGCGATAAGGTCAAATGCCTGCCATAAATCCTGAGAGAGGCGCTTCTGGAGTTCGGCTAGAACGATTGCAGGAATAATTCCGCGAATGCCCCCGCCGTCTATCGTGAGAACCTTAATGCTTTTCGCTTCTGTGTTTGCCATCTCAGTGGGACTCCGGCCGCCAAGCTTTGCCGCTTCCTGAAGGAGCATAAGCGAAATATGCTGAAAGGCGAAGGTCACCCCCTGAGCCTCACGGTGCCCTTACCTCGTTCCCAACGGCCTATCCCCTTGGCAATGCAATTCGGTGCCCCGTTTTACGAAACAAGCGACCTGCGCAGAGTGACCCAGATCACAGCTTCCTCCAGGCGTTTGGCTAAAGATACGGTTGTAATAAGGAGGACGCTATGCCACCTCTCACTACGCCAGCAACAGCAGTTCTGTTCATGATGGCTTTTTTTATCGTGATGATGGGAGTTCCGCTCTTGATCCTGCGGGCGGCCCATCACCCGTCAGTGCACTTCCCGGGCTCGCACAGACCACACAAGTTGATTCTTCCGGAGTGAAACTTATCTAAGAGGACTCCATGGAGACCGCCGAGCGAATCGCCACAAAAGCTTCTCCTGTCGATCACGGGCTCCATCCAAAGTGCGCTAATCCGACGTGTCCAGTGGCTTTTGACTGGTTTGGAGGCGGAAGGTTCTTCCGTTTTAAAAGCGATTCCGCCGCTAATCACCACGGCGTGCATCATTATTGGCTCTGCGAGAATTGCGCTCGTGCCTTCACTCTCTCCACTCAGGGACAAGAGATAGTTCTTAAACCGGTTGCCAGGGCGATGCCGGATACAGCGCCGTCCATGGGAGCGGCTGCCAAATCAAGAAGGAGGATGAAATGATCGAGCCACTTAAGGGATTTCCCGGGAAGGTTGTGGCCTTCGCCTGCAAGGGACTGACCAGACCGATTTTTTGTACCAAGGCGAGTGAGAGAGTCTACATCACAGCCTCGGGCTGTGAAATCGAATTGAGCGGAGCTAGAGGGCTATAGGCCGGGGCAGGCGGCCTATAGCCGAGTGCGGA
>Ga0335085_10000932_pt1 | contig 71001 bp, 77 predicted proteins | sample Lox_Sample_45_FD_206712 | JGI IMG/M metagenome (GOLD analysis project Ga0335085, IMG submission 206712) | Soil microbial communities from Loxahatchee National Wildlife Refuge, Florida, United States - Lox_Sample_4.5 | ecosystem: Environmental > Terrestrial > Soil > Wetlands | place: USA... | reverse complement strand
GCGCGAATAGCCCATCGTGGCCCGACCTCGGCTGACCGAGGTCAACCTGAGGCCGGATATACGTGAGCAGTCGTACCTCGTCGCCAGAAAGCGGAGTGCTAGCAAGTGGGGAGGGGTCCATATACAGACGCTCAGCACGGCGGAAGTGGGCATTTCTTTGTGCGCGATACCCCTGCCGATCGTCGTTTGCGAGCAGGAAGACCCAGGGGCGGGCCGTTCGCAGGTTCAAATCAAGGGCAGGATTCCGTCATTACTTGCTGCCATTCCGCGCCTGCAGGCGCGGAGATATCCGCGAGCCAGAGCGCAGGTGCTGAGCAGCCCGAAGGCGAACGCTCGTCAGCCCAGCCGGTAGACGGAGGGCGGCGGCGCTGTTGACGTGGTGATGACGTACTGCTGGACGCGAAGGTCTGCCGGTCGCTCCGGCGCCCCGTTCTGGTGGATGTGCGCCGGCATGCGCTGCTCGACGGGGCAGGCGGCCATGGAGGCACTGCCGCGAACCCTGCAGACGTGCCATTCCACCTCGGAGACGAGGAGCGTCGCGCAGCACACCACGCAGAGGGTGAAACGAGGCCCTTCGTTCATGGGCCAGATGGTACTCCTGCCGGCGCGGGCGTCCCACCCAGTGGCGGCACGCCCTCGACACTGTATGAGGCCGAGGAAGACGCGGTGAGGACGGCCCAAGCTGACACCTCCCTCAAATCGGACCTGGGGCCTCCGGCTTTTCTTTGCTCCGCGGGCGCAGCTCACAGGAACCGATCCAGAATCCCTCCCACCAGAAATGACAGACGACTTCATCCTTGCGCGTGAACCACCAATACTGCTCATCGACAAAGTGCGCTCCGTATGCGTTCTGCGTTGGCGTGATGCGCTTACCTGACGGCTTACCAAACTTCTTGGAAAAGTCTTGCATCAGTCGCTCGAAACCATCTAGTTCGCCGATGTCAAAATGAATTGTTTGCACCAGCGAATTGTCGCTCGTGATCTGCATCAGCACCTTGGTTGTGCCAAGGCGCAGCCAACCCACCTTACACTCCGCCTCGCCGCATTGAAGCTCCGGAAACGCGCGCTGTATCTTCGTCGTGTTCCAAGGGTCACCGGGTGCGACGCCTCGAATGTCGAGCGCACTCGCGCTCTGGTAAACAACTAACGCAAGAGCTGATAGCAGCGCTGTTCGAGTCGGCATCACGAGACCCCTCACGGCGGCGTGACTGGTTAGCTTACTATCTTACGCGCCGCCTCGAACTTCTCCGCCAGCGTCCGGTAGCGCCTCGACGCATCCTCGATCGGCCCGCGAGTGGTCGGATTCTCCAACTTGCGGGCCCGCTCGCCCTCCTGGTGGGCCATCGCGCGGCAGGCTTGCGCGGCGGTGGCGAGTTTCTCCCTGACGTGATTGGCGCAGGCGTACACTGCGCGGCCAACGGCGAGGGACGACCATGAGAGTAGAAAGGTTGGGGATCATCGCGGCTTTCCTGCTTGCCACGACTGGATATGCCGCGGAGCATCAAGGTCCGCCCTCATCCAGTGTCCAGCCTGGTAAGCCTCTGTCGGCGACGGACAAGCGCGCTCTTGATGATTTCGCACGAAAAATCTCGTGTGGTGCTGAGCACCGTGAGCCGCCGGATACGACACAGCTCAATGTTGCGTTTATGGAGCTGGACAGGCTGCTGCCGAACATTCCTCCCGAGGAGGCCGCCTATCTGCAGCGGGAAGACGCGGCCGTCCTTTTGTCTCAGCCCCCAAGTGCAGTGATGGCCGCTCGATACGCGGCGCTGGTGAGTAGGCCTTTGTATTACGCTTGGAAAGCGCGCCGCGCATTCGACCGTGCAAACATCGCTATCAAAGGCGTATACGATCCGGATCACATTCCCGCTGCCGACTTTCAGGATATGCAGGGACTTGGAGTCCAGTTAGTTCCCAATCCGTTCCGCGATGAGAAGGCGGATCGCATCTACCGGCTAATCGTCTCAGTCGCGCCAATCGCAGATGCCGCTGAAGCTATAAGGGACTTCCTCGGAGCGAATGCAAGTCAATTGATGACTGCCCCGCAGCGCTCGGACGCAAAACTAAAAGCTCTTGCCCTCTCATATTTTCTGCAGAATGCCTTGAGCTGCCACTTCGCGACTTACGTCTTGGACCGCAAGTAGCCGCGCTGCCGAGCAACAGCCGCCCTCAGAGTGCGACTTGCGGCTCCGACAATCCTTCGCTGTCATCGCGCCGCCGGTCGCCGGTGTCCATGCAGTACAGGCTGGCACCTAGAGCTGGATAAGTTATAGCAGCCGGCGCCGTGTCGTATGCTTCGCTGCGTCATCTGGCCATATCGGAGACGCCCGTATGTTCTTGGGATTATCTGACTCAGCATGGACTGCGCTGGCTACTGTTCTGATGGCGGCATCAGCGATTGCGTCGGTGTGGGTGAGCAGCCGGCTCATGCGGTCCCAGGACCGGCTGACTGAGCTCCAACAGCGTTTAATTGAGGTTCAGAAGCAAGCAAATTGGCTCAATGGCGCACTCGAATCGCAGTCGTCGCTCATGCTTCGGTTAAAGGCCGAGGAGCTTGGCAAGCCGCTGATCTGGTGGGACCCGACGCATGAAGGCCCCGTGTCCAAGCGACCGCCGGTGCGCCAGGTTCACGGGGAGTCCGCCAACGTTTCAACGGTATATCAATACATCGCTCCGGAGTTGAGGCGGTATCCGGAGACGGCGTAGTGCACCTATGGGCAAGCTGGTTCCAGGCAACGACGGCAAAGAGGCTGAAGAGGTCGGCCCGTGGGTCGAGGAGAAGCTCGCCGCCGTAAAGACCTACGTCGAGATCACGAGCCAGACGCGGCAAAAGTACTTGCCTCCCAACATAGGTGGTGCCGCTTACATCGAACTTTTCTGTGGACCCGGGCAGGGCAAGCCCGCGTAGAGGATGCGTTGTGCCGCGGCGCGGATACACAGCAGGCAGGCGCTAGCGCTACCAGTTGAACGGCGCCAAGCACTACGCGTGCTCGGGCCATCTGAACGGCGGCCCGAACTGCTGCCCGAACAATGCGCGGTTGCATCGCGACAAGGCGGAGGAGGGGGTGCTCGAGGGGATCCGGCGCGTCTTCCTGGCGCCCGAGGTCATCGAGGAGGGGCAGCGGCGTGCCCGAGCGCTCATCAAGGCGCGCACAGCGAAGGCGGCTCCCGATGGGCGGGCGGCGCGCGCCAGCACCCTAAAGGCGGAGATCGCGAACCTCGCCGACGCCATCGCGCAGGGTGCGCTGCGCTCATCGCCGGCGATCGCGGAGAGGCTCAGGGCGGCCGAGGAGGAGCTCGCGCGCCTCGAGGCACAGCCAGTGCGGCTGGTTGCGGACGTCGAGCGCTTGATCCCGCGAATGGCCGAGGAGATCCGGACCGGCATCGAGTCATTGCCCGCGACGCTGGCGGCCGGCAACGTCGACCTGGCGCGCCAGGAGCTGAAGGGCTATCTCGGCTCGATCCGGGTAGTCGCCGAGCCCGCGCGTATGTTGCTGTATAGCGAGCGGAATCTCGCCGAGGCCGTCATCGCCCGCGTGGCGGGCGGCAACATGGCAAGTATTAATGGTAGCGGGGGCAGGATTCCGTCAGTACTTGCGGCCATTCCGCGCGTGAAAGCCAGGAGACACAAGCGATTCCGTGCGCCGCGGTAATGCTATCAAGCGCCGCCCGCCGGGCGCGGCTCAGCGTTAGGCTCTTTCACGTACTTCGCCACGATGTCCATGGCATCGAGCAGGCTGATTACCTTATCCAAATTCTCGAAGACATAAGACGTCGGGCCGCCCAAAGCGTCAGTGAGATCGTAAGACACCTGCATCTCCAACCCCGACAATGCGCCGCCTCGCCAGCGCGGATCGGCCTCAAGATCCGCTGCGCGCGATTGCCGTAGATACCGAAGCAGAAGTGCAGCACGGAGCGCGCCAGCGCGATCTCCCTGGGCTCTGAGTTGACTGCCGACACAATCCACGGCCTCAAACAGCATCCGCACCGCTCGAGCGAGTTGTAGTGGAGTCGGGCGGCTCATCCCTTGTTCAACCGTGCCCGCCTTAACGGCTGCATGAGGCAGATCGCCAGGCAACTTCCCGCGCACATACGGAAGCAGCCGCACACTCCCGATCTCCATCGGCTCGTTGCAGTGGACCCACGGAAACGCGGCTATGGAGCTGATGACAGGCGGGTTCACGAGCTACTTAAGCCCTGGCAGTGCGGGCAACACGTAGCCTTCCAACCCTAATTCCACACGCCAATTCTCGCCGCGCTCCTGGAGCCAGAGGTTAGTCCAGCTGATGGGGACGCGATCAATTTGCGCCTCGATATACCGTGCCCTGTCGGGAAACATGGTGCAGTAGTCGCGGCAACTCGCGATCAGGAGCTGCAGGCGGCGCTCGTACTCAGGATGATTGGCGCCCGCGCCGCCCGCACCAAAGCGCCAGTATTCCGTCCGGTGGCCCATGGCCTCGCCGGGACCGCGTGCACCTCGGCCCCCGCGTCCATCGGGTGTCCCGGCGTTTCCGCCGTCGCCGCCGCGGGCGAGTCCATCGCCCTGCACCTGCGCATCACCGCCGCGCCCAGCAATGCCGGCGCCGACTCCGCCGTCGCCGCCTTGCCCACCGATTCCGACTCCATCCCGCCCAACACGCGCATCCCCGCCTTTGCCCCCCTCACTCATGCTTCACATCTCCGCCACCGCCGCCTCGGCCACCGATTGCCATGCCGCTGCCGCCAACGGTCGCCGAACCACCCGCGCCGCCAGCACCGCCTGTCGGTGGCTCACGTCCGCGGAAGAACTCGACGGTGGCATAGATGAAAAGGCAGAGTGCCGCGACCCCGAGACCGAGTGCGACCGCGGCGTGGTCTTTCCACCAGCCGAGACCTGCTGCGGCCACCAGGACGCCGGCGGCCGCGTACAAAGCGCCTGCGCGATGAATATTCACTGGTTCACTTCCCCGGTCCTCGGGTGGGCACGGCTTTGCGAGCGCACCAGAGAGTGAAGGATAGGAGTTTACAGCGTTAAGGGCAGCCCCCGCCGCGCGAACACGGCGGCTCCGGACATTCGCTGTGATCGCACAGAAGCGCCGTACAGTGCGGGGGATCCGCTCAGGCTGCATGGACGGCAAGCGTCATGGGGTCAATCCTCGCGGCGTGCACCATGGCCATCACACGAGACGGTCGGCACCCGACCCGCTCGCACCGTTAGACGCGCCGACGTGGCTCGTGGTCAGGGACATGTGCGGCCAACTCCTCGAGCGCGTCGAGCTGCCACCGCGCGCTGATCAGCGCGCCGCCCTGGTGGCAGCGCGAGAGGCGCGGATCGCCGACGGCTGGCAGACTGACGAGATCGGGCCCCGCTGCTCGCAGTTTTTCACGACACGCGCCGGTGAGCGCATCGTGGTAGGGATCGAACGCGACCCGACTCGTGAGATTCGCCGGTGAGAGCTACATCGGGGTCACTCGTCACGCAAGCACCTGCGGTACTCATGGACCGCATCCTGGAGCATCTTTCGGGATCGACCCGTGACATCCCGCTCGCCATCGACGTCGCGCTCGAATACGCGGAGCCCGTGCTTCGCGACGCAGTTCTCAAAGCCAGCCAATTCCTTTTCGGCTTCGGCCAGCCGCGCGCTGAAGTATGCGACCCACTCAGCATCTCGTGCCATGAGTGCCTCCGTCGCCCAAGGGCCGCTGGGCGCCGGGCACAGTCGCCCGTCCGGCCAGCTCCGGCCATTACTCATACCTGTACGCACCGAGCGTAGAATCTCATGCGGGGTGATGACGCGATTTCGGGGCCGATGCGGTGATGGCGGTCGGTGCAGCAGTGAGCGACGTGTTCGAGAGCAACCCTCAATTCAAGCGGCTCTCCGACCTCGTGAGGGAGCGTCTCCCCGCGGAGGATCAGGCCGAGGCGATCGAGACGCTGCGCGAGTTCTTCCGCCTTGTCTCCCGATCCAGCGACGCGCAGCGGGAGCAGATTATCGCCTACGTGAAGACGATCTTGCTGCCAGCGAGGCGCGCAGACTGATGGGCCTGCGCTTCCTATCGTCGGCTGCCGCTGCTCTCGGGGCTTCACCGAGGTCCTCGTAGCGTTCGAGATCGCCCGGGAACTGCTTCGTGTCGATTACCTCTGGCGGCCTCATCCACTGCGCCTACGACAGGGACACCCGAGCAACGTCGTCAACTTTCTCGCGGAACATGAGAAACGCCGCGGAACGCCGAGCGATGATCCGAACGCTGACAATCGACAAGGTCCGGCGTGTAGACGCGCGCTCAGACGGCAGGTAGCGCCGAATCCGCGGATTGCCAGAGTGACGGTGGTTGCAGCACATGGAGAACCACCATGGATCATTCAGAAGGTCGACGACATGGCGAACCCTGGAACAAGGGCAAACTCGTAGGCCAAAAGGCGCCTCTGCGTCTGAAGGAGATCTGGGCGATTCGGATACGGCTTCAGCTCGGCGAGCGCGTGCGCGAACTTGCTCTGTTCAATCTGGCGGTCGATAGCAAGCTACGCTCCTGCGACTTGGTGAACCTCCGGGTGAAGGACGTCACCCGAGGCGAGCATCTGGCCCCACGGGCGATTGTCATGCAGCAGAAAACAGGGCGTCCGGTGCAATTCGAAATCACGGAACAGACTCGGGAGTCTGTCGCTGCGTGGATCGGCCATGCAAGGCTGCGTGCCGAGGACTTCCTATTTCCCAGCCGCCTGAGGGGCTCACCTCACCTTTCGACTCGTCAATACGCGCGGATCGTGGGCGCATGGGTTAGAGAGATTGGACTCAACCCGGCAGCCTATGGCACCCACACGCTGCGCCGCACCAAAGCGGCACTGATCTATCGGAGGACGAAGAACCTGAGGGCGGTGCAGCTGTTACTTGGCCATTCGAAGCTTGAAAGCACGGTGCGGTACCTTGGTATCGAGGTCGACGACGCCCTTGAGATGGCCGAGCAAACGGAGGCCTAAGTGCCTTTGCCGGTGGGCGGCTGTCACTCAGTCGCTCACCGGCCCATAACCTGCCACTTGAACCCGCCGGGCAGATTTCCTCTTAGCGGACGTTCACTGTTGCCGGGACAGTTCGCAAGCAGTACGGTCAGGTGCTCGATAAACAGGTGCGCCTACGTGGCCTATACCCTCTATGGAACTCGAGGTTCGGGTTCCGCTGCCATCGAGATGGCACTAAGTGCATGCGGCGTGCACTGGACGTGCGTAGATGCGGCGAGCTGGAAGCCGGGGTCAGCCATTGAGGAGCTCCGGCGCGTCAACCCTCTCGTTCAGATTCCGACGATCGTGCTGCCTGATGGAACAGTTCTGACCGAGAGCGCTGCGATTCTGATTCATTTGGCAATGGCTCACCCGTTGGCAGCGCTGCTCCCTGAGAGCTCCGCCTCAAGAGCCCAAGCAATTCGAGGCCTGATATTCATAGCGGCAAATTGCTACTCCGCCGTAAGTGTCGTCGACTTTCCCTCACGATGGACGATGGCGTCCGTCGAACCTGCTCATAAAGACGTTCGCAACGCGGCACGCCAACGGCTCTTTCGTCATTGGGACGTGTTTGCGGATATCTCCACTCCGGGTCCGTACCTATCAGGCGCCAAGCCAGGTGCCCTGGACTACCTCGCCGTCGTGGTGTCGATGTGGTGCGAAGCTCGCAATTACATTGCCACAAGTCGGCCACTATTTTCTGAGACTCTACGACGGATCGAGATGCACGACTCGGTCGAGCCGATCTTTCGCCAACACTGGAGTCCCACCCCAGCGTGACGTTAATCAAGCCTTCAGTACGAGATACACTCCTGATGGCAGCTCTGGGTGCAGCATCCGTGCACTCTGCCGCCAACCCGCCAATTCGGTACGTACTCGACGACCCGACGAGCTGTCCAACTACGAACGACCTTTCGTGGTCCCCCGGATTCGGGGATGCGGTGACTCGCTTTATCGGGACCCGGAGGGTTAGAGGCGATCGTTCAGCGAAATGTTGGTGAGCACTGGAGGGAGCAGAGGCTTCTACCCTAGGAACTACCACGTTCGCTGTAGGATCGCGTTCGGACCAAGTCGTCGATCACCCTGGACTTTGATCGGCCAGAAGCCGTCCTTCGACCGCGCGGATTGGTTACCCGATACCGGTCGTTCCGCGTCGCACATCGGTGGCTGGTTGCCAACCCCGGAGGCATCCGCGACCATTCGAGCAAATAGGGGGCATGCTCGACATGGTCGAGGGTGGCTGCGCACCTTGAGCGGGACTTGCCACGCCGTATTCATCAGCTACGCCTCGCAGGATGCGGAGGCGGCCCAGAAGATTTGTGAGGCCCTGCGTGCGGGCGGGATCGAGGTTTGGTTCGACCAAAGCGAACTGCGGGGCGGAGACGCCTGGGACCAGTCGATCCGCAAGCAAATCAAGACCTGCGCGCTCTTCATCCCAATCATCTCCCAGAACACTCACGCGCGGGCTGAGGGGTATTTCCGTCTCGAGTGGAAGCTCGCGGTCGATCGCTCGCACCTGATCTCGGCCGACCAAGCTTTCCTGTTGCCGGTCGTGCTCGACGACACGCGTGATGATGATGAACGTGTGCCGGAGCGGTTCCGGGAAGTGCAGTGGACGCGCCTGCCCGGAGGGGAGACGCCGCCCGCCTTTGTTGACCGCGTACAGCGCCTGTTGTCGGGCGAGGCATCGACCGTCAAGCGAGCGACTGCTGTCGCAAGCGAGCACGCACCGGCGCGGTCGAGGCGCCTGCTGTCCGCAGCGATCGCCGTGATGATCCTCGGGGCGACCGCTTATTTCACCGTCAACAATCTCTGGATCGCCAAGTCGCCGTCACCGGCGCCGGCAGTCACATCAACCAGTGCAGCCCCGGCTGCCTTCAATCCGCCGCCGCACTCGATCGCGGTGCTGCCGTTCGTGAACCTGAGCGGGGACAAGGACCAGGAGTACTTCTCGGACGGGCTCACCGAGGAAATACTCAACTCGCTCGCTCAGATCAACGATCTGCAGGTGGCCGCCCGCCCATCCTCCTTTTCCTTCAGAGAGCACCCCGACATCGTTACGGTGGGCCACAAGCTCAACGTCGCGGCGGTGCTCGAGGGCAGCGTGCGCCGATCCGACCACACGGTGCGCGTTACGGCGCAGCTCATCAACGCGATCACAGGGTATCACCTGTGGTCGAAGTCCTATGACCGGAATCTTGCGGATGTGCTGAGGCTCCAGACCGAGATCGCCACGGCCGTCGCCGCGGCCCTCAAGGTCACAATGCTCGGCGACGTTGCCGAGAAGATCGAACTCGGCGGCACGCGTAATCCGGCTGCCTTCGATGCGTATCTGCGCGCATCTAAAGCATTCTTTTCCAGACGCGACGCCAAGGACATTGCGGGCGCGATTGCCGCGTACAGCGAGGCGATCCGACTGGACCCGAGCTATGCGCTCGCGTTCGCGTATCGTTCGTTTGCGCTCACCACCTACGCCGCTGAAGCGGATGTTCGCGAAGACTTTGTGAAGGCCGAAGCGGATGCGCGCAGGGCGCTCGCGCTCGCTGCAGAGCTCGCGGAGGCACACGCTGCACTCGGCTATGTGCTGGGGAACACGCTCGACTTCGCAGGGGCAAAGAAAGCATACGACCAGGCATTGGCGATCGCACCGGGCAACACGCAGGTACTGCTCTCGAGCGCCGAGTTTGGCGCGTGGGTAGGGCTCGGCGATACCGCCATCGCCGCGGCGCGCCGCGCTGTCGTACTGGACCCGCTGGATCGACGTAGCCATTCCATCCTCGGCCGTGCGCTGTATTTTGCGCGGCGATATGCGGAGGCGGCGACGGCGCACGCCGAAGCCACCCGCGTTAACCCTGACTACGCGGTGGCTTACGCGGAGCGAGGGCTTGCCCTCTATGCGCTCGGCGACCGCGAGGGTGCGCGCGCCGCGTGCGAGGCGAAGCGAGATTACGACCCAAGCCGGGTGTGTCTCGCGGTCGTGTACGAGAAGCTCGGGCGACGCGCCGATGCGGTGGCAGAGTTCGCGAAGCTGAAGGCCGCGCAGGGCGACGCCTCGGCCTACGACTACGCCACGATCTACTCACAATGGGGCGAGCGCACCAAGGCGCTCGATTGGCTCGACACGGCGGTGCGCTTGCGCGACTCGAGCCTCGAGTCGCTTAAGACCGACCCGCTCCTGGACCCCTTGCGCAAAGAGCCGCGCTTCCAGGCGATTGAGCGGGAGTTGAAGTTTCCGCCGTGAGAGACTGACGAAAGTCGGCCAGATTGGTTACCCCGAAGCTGACAGTCGCGACCGGCAAGAACGGGTCAAAAGCGGAAGTCCATCGCCCGGCAGTCGAATTCAGCGGAGCGGAGGTCCTAGTCGGCGTACTCTACAACCTAGCCGCTTAAGGCGGGGTACCTGCTGTTCAAGGGCCGTCTTGAGGATGCGTTGGCAAGTCCGCTCTTGGCGCGATCAGCGCCCCCGCAATCCACTGCAATCCACGAACGTTTATCTCCCGGGCGCGCCTGATGTTCGGGGTTTTCGAGGCGAGGAGAAGCTTGCGCCAAATACCAGGCCGGGTTTCCCAGCGAGGTCGCGCGTGTCGAAAGTGCCGCTCGACGATGCGGTCAATATCGTTTATCGACATCCTGGCTATGAGCTCTGAGACCGCGAAGTGCATACCGAGCAGCACATTCGCAGCGTGTCGATCGGCGCGCACGCAGTGCCAGGCGAGCGTCAGCACACTTCGCGCTAGTTGAATCGCGGCCTGCCGGGGAAAGGACCCGCGCCCCTCTGGCGCGGCCTCCACGCGGGCGGGGTGCGCCTTGACGCGCCGCCACCAATCAGGGTCGGAAAAGTGCATATCGACCAGCAGGAATGCACGGCGGGCAGCTCGTGCCCGCATATCCGGGGTCAGCTGACCCAAAACGTCTCGAAGCGCCATGGCAAGCGGCAAGGTTTCGGGAATGCCTTGGCGCGCCACGTGCGTGAGTAGCTCAACGCAGCGAAGATTCACCTCTTGTACGGCCTCGAGGGGGCTTACCGAGGGGAGAGCACGAAGCTCTCGCGACCTCCATCTGCGGCCGGCGGCTAAAGGGTATGCACCTAAGGCGCTGCTCCGGGTCGGGCGTGCCGGCGGTTTCCTAACTGAGCGGTCGTCTTTGCGAGCATTCATGCATCACCACCCGCGCCTCTTCTTGTGCTGGCTTCTTCTTGTGGTCCGAATGCCGCTCTACTCAATGGACTAATAAATACACAAGATGTACTATTGATACCATACGCACAGGAGGATGTGCAACCTTCGTCGGTTCAAAGGTGTGGGAAGAGGTCGGGGGAGGGCGGATGACGACGCGTGAGCGTGCTTCGAGTCCCGTGAGTGTCCCTATCGCGTGGGCTACGAATGGTTTAGGTGCAAGCACCCGTAGAGCCGCCTTGGTTGTACCAAGGGGAGTTTAATGAGTGAGTCTCTGAAGGCCGCCGTTCGGTTGGCAGTGCTGCGACTCCTTGATCCATTGGTCAAGTGGCTGCTCGAGGCCGGGATGGGTGTTGGGGACTTCGTGTCCCTGGCAAAACTCGCCTATGTTCGCGCGGCGCGTGAGCAAGGGCTTAAGTCTGGAGGGGAGTTCAAGCGGCCGAACGTCTCACGCATCTCTGTGGTCACGGGCCTCACGCGATTCGAGGTGGCCAACATCCTGGCGGCCGATGCGGCTGAACCCACGCACGATCGTGGGCGCCAGCGGGCCGAGCGAGTGCTCTCGGGCTGGTGGAGTGACCCGTCCTTCCAAGATGCGAGCACCGGCGGACCTGCGATCCTCCCGATTCGCGGAGGCAAGCGTTCGTTCGCGGCTCTGGTCGACCGGTACAGCGGTGAGCGCTGGAGAGTCGCGACCATTCTTGATGAACTAATCCGTGTGAAGGCCGTCCGGCGTCTGCCGGACGGCAAAATCGAGGCTTTGAGTCGCACCTACGCGACCGTCCGATGGGACACGAATGGGGTTATAGCCTTTGGTGAGCACATAGCCGAACTCACCGCGACGCTTCTTCATAATCTCAAGGATCCTACGCACCCGCTATTTGTTCGCCGGATCGTGAACACGCGACTCGATCCGCGTTACGTGCCGCTCGTCCGGCGTGATCTCGAAGAGCAGGCCGAAGGCCTCGCTGATTCCCAGGACGACGCTCTGAATGCCCCGCGGCATACGCTGACCGGCAAACGGGGCGAGCCGGAGTCGGCGTCTCTCGGACTCACGGTTTACTTGTTCGAGACGCCGCGAAGCGAGGAAACCGAGGAGGGGTCGGTCGATGAACGCCGCGCTCCTGCGCACAAGGCGCAAGGGCGCGAACCCAAGAGGCGGGGCCTGAGGCCATAGGGCGGACTGGCATATGGCGGGCGTGAGACGGGCGAGTACGAAGAGCGAGCGGTTAGCTCAGCCGCAGGCAACCGCGCGCGCTGCTCGACGTCGCGCCTCGCGTACGCGCGGCCTCGAACCTGCCCGGGAATGCCTCTCGCGGGTCGCGCGAATTCTAGTTCACTTCGGATTCTCACCGCAGATACTCTCTCGTGAATTCAGCGACATCTGCCGGACACTCAAGGAGCCGTCCGGAGAGTGCGATCCGACGCGCTTTGCGTACTTTGACAAGCTAACGCACCTCATTTCCTACTGGCACTCAGATCCCGAGTACCTCGATCGGCGCGGTGCACCCATTCCACTACCGCTCAGCGGAGCCGGTCCGACGCTGGGTGCACTGATTAAGCGCGTGCTGCCGGATGAGGACCTCTCATCGGTCGCTGAAGCCCTGCTGCAGTTCGAGGGTATCCGTCGTCATAACGGACTCTATGTTCCGGTGCGGCGTTTTCTCGCGTTCCCGAAGACAACTGTGGGCGTATATGAACTCAATACGCTTCTTAGGCTGCTGGGGACCTTTGACCACAATGTCACAAGTCCCAGGGCTTCCCGCATCCTCTCACGTACGGCGGTAAACCCGAGCTATCCCGCGAGCCTCTCGCGGCTCTTCCACCGCTGGGTCAAAACGTCGGCCGACAAATGGCTCCAGAGCGCCGACAACTACATGGAGCTTCGCGAGGGAGGGAACAAGAGGGGGCCGAGAGTCCGACTCGGGTTGAGCATTTTTGCCTTCGAAGCCCCGGTGTCGAGCGAGACCGCGTCGTCGCCACGTCAGCCGAACCAGACAGGCCGCAAGGAGCGTACGGCCGAGAAAGGCGTTCCGCGTCGTACTCGAGGTCCCACTGCAAAGAGGCGATCGGGAGAGGCCTGATGCCGAAAGGTCGCGCCAAGAGACTTGGTCAGCCCCCGAAGGGAGACGGCGCTGCAGGCTCGTCCGTCGACTCTCAGGCGGCGGAGGTGATTGCCCGCATCGTCCGCTTACTCGCTCGCTACGGCTGCAAGCCAGATGACATCGGACAAGCAGTTCTGAAAGCCTGCCGGGCAGTGCAGGGGACATCGACGAATAGCGCGAAGGCGCCGATTTCGGAAATCGACGCGGGGGCGCACGTCGTGCGAACGTGGTTCTCCGATCCTGCGTACTTGGATTCGAGCGGCCGGCCTCGACCGTTACCGGAGAAGGGCGAAGAGCGTTCGATCGAGGCTCTGGCTCGTCGACTCCATCCGGAGGTCGATGCCGACAAGGTTCTGGGGTATCTCCGTCGCCGCGCGGTGCTACGGCGAGTCGGGAAGCGCTTTGTCCCACAGGCATACGTGGTATCCGTTCGCGGTACCGGTCCCCAGTACGACGCCTGGAGCTTGCTGACTTTGCTCTCCATGTTGGGGAACATCGAACACAACAGCTTGCCGCCGCAATCCACTCCCGGCTGGTACGCGGCGGTCGCAGTAATTCCGCACTTCCCGGTGAGCAAGCTCCATGCCTTCGACCAGTGGCTGCGCCGCGCAGCCGATCGGTTCCTGGCTCAAACGGACTCTCGGTTGCATGAGCACGAGGACGCGCGCCGCCAGGGCGAGCGCACAGTACGCCTAGGCGTCGGCTTATACCGGTTCGAGGAGAAACCATTGCTTCGGGAGCGACGGGCAAGCCGGCGGCGAAAGTAGGAGTGAGGGTCATCGCGCCCTTGATGGCTTTATGCGTGTCTCCGACGCTGACCACAGTCGCGACCTGCGTCGCTTCGAACTCGCAGTTCGGATGCTTTCTCACGAGGCTCGGACGGGCACGATCTGCGTTTGGACGGGTCTCACGCCGGATCGTGTGCGCAAGCTCGCAAAGCTGCAGCGGAATGAGGCACCCGAAGGACACACTCGACGTCGACGGGGTCCATCGCCCAGTCAACTTGCGGCCAACCTGAACACTCCAGGCCTTCGAAGTGAGGCAGCCGCAATCGCCGGTGTCTGCGCCATGTTGAAGGTGCTGCCCGCCGAGTCGGCAAGAGAAGCGTTCCCCAACATCCCAAGGGGTGAGCAGCTGATCATGGCGCTCGAGCTCTATAAGGAGCTGGTTCCGCATGCACGGCTCACCTTCGAGCAGTTGGCGCTGCTGTCTCGCAAGCTGGCTGACGGCGAAGAATGGAGCATCGCTCGTTGCACGGGTTGTCCAGCGATGGTGGTGGCCGATCGACTCGCGCTGGCGCGTCCGCTCTGTGAGGACTGTCAGCATGAGCAGGCTCTGGAGAGGAAGAGGGCTCGGGCGTCAAAGAAGAGCTCAAGGTCGGAAAAGCCAGCGGGGTCGCCGGACCCCGCGGAGCCAGTACCCGTGACCGCGGCCGTGCAGCTCGGCCTCTTCGATGCCAAGAACGAGGATTCAGGCTGAGAGGAAGCGAAGCAGCGCATAGTAGAGGGTGAGAAGCGCCATACAGCCCACGGCAAGCGCAAGGAGACCCCAGAACGGTGCGTGAGCCTGAAGGGGCAGCACGAGCTTCAAGAAGAACGCCGTCAGCGTCAGAAGGAGCGCGGAACCCGCAAGCAGGAGGCGCGCCACGGGTTCCAGGATGATCAGAAGCGCGAGCGCCGGGAAGCGGATTACCTTCCAGAGAAAACACAGCACGGCCCACACGGCACGTTCAGCAAACGTGTCCATGGGCGGCGCGACTTGCGATTCGGGTGTGCCCATGAGCTATCCGTCGCCACTGGCGCGATCGTCACCGATGAGAATAGTCCCCTCGAACGGTGTCGGCTGTGCAAAATCTCATTCAAGTGAATGACTTTGCCGAACGACGCTCATCAGAGATTCTGAGGGTCCGAAGCCGCGCACCCCGAGTTTCTGGGTCGTTTCACGGTAATTAGCCGCCGAGAAACGCTGCACAACATGAAGTATCTCGGTCGTTTCACCGCAATTGGCCCATCCCCTGTTCCCGCCGCTCGTGGTCCCATGGCAGCCGAAGAAGAAAACACCACGACTGACGGGGAAACACCATGTCTCACGTGTCAACGAGGTTCACAAAGGCAGCACTCCCTCTCCTGCCGCTCCTGTTTCTAGTTCCGGGACTGGCTCTCGCCCAGGCCTCTCCCTTCATGACGGGCGCCACGGCGCTCCAGACGAACATCCTCGCGTGGCTCACGCCGGTTGCCGTAATTCTGGTCATGGTACTGGGCGGCATGGCTATGGCGAACCGAATTTCCTGGGGATGGTGTATTGCCGCCATCTTGGGAATCGCGATCGCCTTCGGCGCCCCGCAGATCGTCACCTGGGTGCGCGGGATGTTCGGCGTCTAGGTGCCGCGTGAGTGATCAGAACTCAGGACTCATCGTGGACCCGCTCTTTGTCGGGGCTACGCGGCCCCCGATGCGCTGGGGAGTGACTTACTCGGCCCTCCTCGTCAATGGCGTCTTTTCGATGGAGGTCTTTCTTCTCACCAAGAACCTCCTCACTCTGGCCCTGGCGCTTCCGATCCACGGCATCTGCATGCTGCTGTGCGCACGGGATGCGCGGTTCTTTGATCTGGCGCTCCTCTCGGGGCGCACCCGGCTCCCGGCGCTGCTCGCGAACGCACGATTTTGGAAGTCGAGCAGCTACTCGCCGCTCACGCTCGACCTCCCTTGCGTGCGCGGGCGGCGCCGGACCGTATCAACGCCGGCGGTGAAGTGCCAGGGAGTCGTGCACCGATGAGCGCGCGGCCCTCAACCCTTCGGCGTGAGCTCTCAGCCGCTGAGCGCATTCCCTACACGGCGCATGTATCGCCCGCCATCGTGAAGACCGTTTCGGGCGACTACGTCCAGGTCTTTCGAATGGCGGGTGCGAGCTTTGAGTGTACCGATGATGAAACTCTCAACAACTGGCACGAACGGCTCAATGTGCTCTGGCGCAATATTGCGAGCCCACAGGTCGCGCTCTGGGCGCATGTCATCCGTCGCCGCGAGGTGACTTCGCTCGGCAACGGTGGAGCGGATTTCGCGGGCCAGCTGGAGACCAAGTACCGGGCCCGGCTCACCCAGCAGACGCTGATGGTGAATGAGCTCTACTTGAGCACCGTCTATCGTCCAACGGCGGGAATTGCGACCGGGCTTGCCGCGAGCCTCCTCAAGCGCACGCAACCTGCCGCCTCCGCCCTCGAGCTCGCCGACGCGCTCGATGCTTGCGAGAAGCTTCGCCAGACGGTGCGCGCCTCGCTCGCCCGGTACGAGCCGGAGACCTTAGGCATCGATTCGCGCCACGGTCGCGAATACTCCATTCCCCTCAGTTTCTTTGCACTCCTCGTGAACGGCGAGTGGCAGCCCGTGGCACTTCCCTGCGCGCCCATCCAGGAGGTGCTCGCGACGTCCCGAGTGTCCTTCGGAACCGAAGCGCTCGAATACCGCCTGGCAAGTCGCACGCGGGTTGGTGCCATGCTCGGAATCAAGGAGTACCCGACGCCGACCACCGTCGGCATGTTCGATGCGCTGCTCTCGGCGCCCTTCCCGTTTGTGCTGACGCAGTCTTTCGCGTTCCTCACCAAGGCGTCCGGTCAGGCGCTGCTGCAGCGTCAGTTCAATCGCATGGCGAATGCCGGGGACTTCTCGGTCTCGCAGGCTGAAGAACTCCGAGATGCACTCGATGCGCTCACGAGCAATGAGTTTGTGATGGGCGACCATCACTTTTCCTTGCAAGTGATGGCAGACGACCCGGATTCAGAGCTCGAACGCTCAGACGGAGCCTCGACGCTGCTCGATCTCAGGACGGCTGAGGCACGGAGGATGAAGCGCCTCAATGATCACGTCGCGCTCGCGAGAGCGAAGCTCGCCGATACCGGCATGGCAGTCGCGAGGGAGGATCTCGCGCTCGAAGCCGCTTTCTGGGCGCAGCTGCCGGGGAATTTTGCGATGCGTCCGCGCCGGGCCCCGATCACCTCGCGGAACTTTTCCGCCATGGTCCCCTTTCATAACTATCCGGCGGGGCGTGCCCACGGCAACCACTGGGGCGAGGCACTCACACTCCTCGTGACGAGCGCACGCTCACCGTTTCATTTCTCCCTTCACGCTTCAGACCCCGCCGATCCCGACGGCGGCTCGCGCAAGGACACCGGGCACACCTTGATCTGCGGGCCAACGGGTTCAGGGAAAACAGTCTTCATCGGTTTTCTCGTCTCGATGCTGACCCGAGCCCAGGCAACGCAGATTATCTTCGACAAGGACCGGGGACTTGAGATCCTGGTGCGTGCGCTCGGCGGCGAATACTGCGCCCTCAGGAATGGCGAGCCCACGGGGTTTAATCCCCTGAAGCTTCCGCCGACTCCGCTCAATCTCGAGTTCCTGAAGGGCTGGCTCCGCGTTCTGGTGAGACCCGCGCACGGCGCGAGTCTCTCCGTTCGCCAACAGGCGGATCTCGATCAGGCGCTGCGGGGAACCCTGGCCCTGCAGCTCTGCGCACGGCGTCTCTCGCGACTCATCGAGTTCCTCGATGCGACGGATGGCGAAGGGCTCTACGCGCGCCTTGCGCCCTGGTGTGAGAGTACCTGCGGCGATTACGCCTGGGTGTTCGATAACGAAGAGGACGTCATTGTCCCGAGACTTTCGGGCAATGCCATGGTCGGCTTTGACGTCACGGACTTCCTCGACCACGAGATCGCCCGCACGCCGGTCACGCTCTACCTCTTTCACCTTGTGCGTCATCTCCTGGACGGGAGGCGCCTCGTCTGCTGGATGGACGAATTCTGGCGACTTCTGGCAGATGCCGCCTTCGAGAGCTTCGCGAAGGATGGACCCAAGACCTGGCGAAAGCTGAACGGCGTGATGGCGCTCGCTACGCAGAGTGCGAGCGATGTCCTGGGGAGCTCGATCAGCCGCACGCTGATCGAGCAAACGCCGACCAAGATCTTCTTCCCCAATTCGGATGCCAACTTCGACGACTACGTGCGCGGTTTCGGGCTCACCGAACGCGAGTTCAAGCTCGTGAAGGAAGAGCTCGAGCCCGGGTCCCGGCGCTTCCTCGTCAAGCAGGGCCATCAAAGTCTCGTGTGCGAGCTCGATCTCAAGGGATTTGATGCCGAACTCGCTGTGATCTCGGGGCGCAAGAGCGCCGTCGATCTCATGAATCAGCTTCGGACGCGACATGGCGAGAAGCCGAGAGAGTGGCTACCCCATTTTTATCAACAGGCGTGCGCCTAAAGCGCGTACCGCCTTCCAAGGAGATCGCTCATGTCTTCCAAATTCACGATGAGTCTCGTTCTGGTCGGGCTGCTCGCGCTGGGCGGCGTGCGCCCCGCGCAGGCGCAGTTTGCTGTCATCGACGTCGCCTCCCTCACTCAACTGGTCCAGGAGTACCAGACGCTCCAGCAGGAGCTCGCGACTGCGCGGAGCCAACTCAGCCAGGCGCAGAGTGCGTATGCCGCGATCACCGGATCCCGCGGCATGCAGTATCTGCTTTCCGGCACGAACTGGAACTACCTGCCGACGAGTTTTGCCCAGGTCTCCCAGGTTCTGGGAGGCTCCTCGAGCGCCTACGGCGCGCTGGCCGCCAATATCTCAAGCCTCGTGACGAGTAATGCGATCTTGACGCCCGCGCAGGTAGCCGCACTCTCCGCGATCGAGCAGACACACCTGACGGCGGCTCGCCAGAACCCGGCGTTACTGCAGGCCACCGCCAGCACGGCCCTCTCGAACTCGAGCAACCGCTTCGCCTCCCTTCAGCAGCTGATCACTGCCCTCGGCAGCGCCGCCGACGAGAAGGCGTCGCTCGATCTCACGGCACGAATCACCGCCGAGCAGGCCATGCTTCAGAACGATCAGACGAAGCTCGAGGGGCTCTACCAGGTCGCCCAGGCCCAGGAATGGTCTCGCCTTCAGCAAGCCCGCGAGCGCGCCATCGCCGATCAGGGATCGCTCCGGACGCTTCGTCCGATGGGATTGTAGGGGTGGCCTGTGAAACCGGCCGCAGGTCAGGGCTTGAGAACGCGTGTGCCAATGGGCGCGCTGTTCAGCCTCCTCGCGATCGGCGCCTGCTCGTCGCAGTCGGAGCCACCCGTTCGCAGTGTCGCCTATTACCGGAGCCACGCGGCGGAGTGGGGGCGACGCGTGTGGGACTGCACCAATGAGCCGCCGGCCGTTGAGCGCTCGAGCGATTGCGTCAACGCGCTCCTCGCCCTGAAGACCGGCCGGCTCCTCGAGGCGAGCGAGGCGAAGGCGTCCTCCGATCTTCCCGCTTCGACGGATTGAAGGCACACCATGGGGTTCTTCACCGAATTCAATGCCTGGCTGACCGCGCTCCTGACCGGGTACATCGGCGACAACACCGCGCTCATCGCACAGGTGCTCGAGCCTGCGGTCGTCACCCTAGGGGTCCTCTACGTCATGGTCTGGGGCTACCTGCAGCTCACCGGGCAGATCGAGGAACCCTTCATTGCCGGGATGAAACGCATCATTACGCTCGCGGTGATACTGGGTTGTGCCATCAACCTCTGGCTTTACAACACCGTCATCGTCGATACGTTCTTCAATGCGCCCGGACAGCTCGCGGCGGTCGTGGTGGGCGCCTACGACCCGGTCGGGATCGTGGATCAGATCCTTTTCTCGGGGAGCGATGTCGCGAATCTCCTCTTTTCGAAAGCCGGCATCCTCAATGGCAACTTCGCCTATTACCTGGCCGGCGCCGCCGTGTACTTCGTCGTATCGCTGACGGCGCTTTACACCATCTTCCTCTTGTCCCTGTCCCGGATTGCGCTCTCGATACTCCTCGCCTTAGGCCCGCTCTTCATCGCGCTGCTGCTCTTCCAGACGACCAAGCGTTTCTTTGAGGCCTGGGTCGCGCAGCTGGCGAACTACGCGCTGATCACGATTCTCACCGTGCTGGTGGCGGCGCTCATGTTGCGCGTCGTGACGGTGGCTGCCAATGAGGCCGTGAGCGATGGCGGATCGATCCAGATCGCGAACGCCGTGCGCGTGTGTCTTGCGGCAGGACTCACCTTCCTCGTGATGCGACAGGTCATGCCGATGGCAGCGGGGCTTGCGAGCGGATTGGCCTTGAGCAGCTTTGGGATCGTAAGCGCTGCGCTCGCCTGGGGCTTTGGCCGCGCGGTGCGCGGCGCCGGGCAGTTCACGCGCGGGCTCACCGACTCCGAGACGGGTCGCTATGACCCCCTGAGCCGCAAGGCCGGCTATTACACCCGGCGCGCGGTCGCGCGCACCCTGGGTCGCCGCTGGCGCGACAACCAGGTGCGGGAAGGCCGATGAGAGAGGAAGGAGAGTAGACGATGAGAATCCCGGTGCTTCTGCTCGTGCTGCTGGCGGCCGGCTGTAGCTCGCATCCCACCCGCGTCGACTGCGATGGGAAGCTCAGGCCCATCAACGCCCCAGCTCCCGTGGCGACGAAGGCGGCAACTCCGTCGCCCGGAACGGGATCATGAAACGCGAAGCAGCACTCGAGGGGTATTTCGCGGAAGCGGCGAGCTGGGACGCGGATCGCGTGGCACAGGGGCGGCGAACGACCCGGCTCGCTCTCGCGGTCGCAGGAGCGGGATGGCTGGCAGTGCTTGCGCTCTCAGGTGCCTTCATGCTCCTCATGCCCTTAAAGCGCGTCGAGCCCTTCGTCGTGCGGGTCGATAACACAACCGGCATCGTCGATGTGGTGCCGGTCTACCACGGCACCGCGGGCGTCCAGGAAGCGGTCACCCGATATCTCCTGACGCATTACGTGACCGTCTGCGAGCGCTTTAACTTTGCAACGGCCGAGAGTGATTACGAGGAGTGCGGGGCCTTCCACACGGCGCAGCGCAATCAGTCCTGGTATGCGCTCTGGAATCCCACCAACCCGGACTCTCCCCTCAATCTCTACAAGGACGGCACGACGGTTCGCGCCCAGGTGAGCTCCGTCAGCTTCTTCAAGCGCGCCAGCGGGGTCGGTGATCTGGCGCAGGTGCGGTACGTCAAGGCGAAGCGGCCCGCGGGGGGTGCGCAGGAAGAGACGACGCACTGGATCGCGACGCTGCAGTACGCCTACACCGACCCGTCCACCGATCCCAAGATCCGAGGCTGGAATCCGCTCGGCTTCAAGGTCGTGGATTTCAGGCCCGAGCCTGAAGTTCTTCCCAGCAGCGCCCCTTCCGCCACGACCGCACTGAATACCGCGCCCACCGCCGCGGCTCGCACCGGAGACTCCCGTGACACGGCATCCCCTCAGTAAGCTCATCCACTCGCCCCGGGTCCTCGGCGCGCTCGTGACTCTCTGCGTCGCGTCCGTCTCGCACGCCGAGACGCTCCCCCATCCCGGGTTACTCGATGCCCGCATTCGCGTCGCGCCCTACAGCCGGGATGAGGTCTACCGACTCACCGGCTACGTCGGCTATCAGACCGATCTCGAGTTCCAGCCTGGAGAGACGTTCGTAGGGCTCGCCGCAGGGGACATTGAGGGCCTTTCCTTTGTCCCCGAGGGCAACCACCTCTTTCTGAAACCCAAGGTCGCAAAGGTCGGGACCAATCTCACCATCGTGACGTCTCAACGCACCTACCAGATCGATTACTCGGCGAGCACCCAGCACCCGGATCCCACTGAGGTGGTGATTTATGCGCTGCGCTTCACCTATCCCCCGGAGGCAGCGGCCGCCGCCGAAGCAGCCACCGAGAAGGCGCTCGAAACCCACCGACCGCGAAACATCGATTACTGGTTCTGCGGAAGTCCGACGCTGCAGCCCATCGCGGCTTCCGATGACGGCGTGCACACCCGAATCCGGTTCGCAGCGCATGCCGAGCAGCCCGCGGTCTTTGTGCTGAATGAGGACGGCTCGGAATCCCTCCTCAACTTCAGCATGGACGATGGCGATGTGATTTTGCACCGCGTCGCCCGGCGACTCATCTTGCGCCGGGGCAATCTCACGGGGTGCATCGTCAACAAGGGATTTCAGGGAGGCGGGGAGCGACTGAAATCCAACACCACGTCCGATGAGGTCGAACGCGCCACGAAGGGGACTCATCCATGAAAGTCTTTTCCCGAGGCAACCCGGAGCCTGGCCCGGAGGCGGAGGCAGCCGGCGAAGCCGCAGCATCCGAAAGCGCCGCACAGGCGATCGCCGGCGACCGGGGCATTCCGTCGATCAATCGGGCGCGTTCGGTCCAATCCCGCGTGAGCGGCATCCTCGCGATGGGGCTCATGGGGGCGTTGAGTCTCGGACTTCTGACCTGGTACTACACGAAGGCGCTGACGCGCCCGGCGCGGGCGCAGCACGCGGCTCAAACGGCGGCCCGGAATCGCGCGCAAGGGGACATGGCGCTCCCTTCCCTGGGGCCCATCCATTCCCCGCCGCCGCGGAGCGAGGAGGCGCCGCCGCCGCCCGCGGCGGCCACGACGCCCGACCCTTCTCTGATGGAGCAGTTCCTCGGGCCCGCGCCGGGTATGCCCGTCGGCGTGACCGCGGTTGGCGTTCCCACCCACGCGGCGGCGCAGGATGCCTCGGACCCGACGCGTGTGAAATCCCCCGGCGAGCTCGCTTTTGAGCGGCGGCTAGCCGGTCCCGCGTTTGCGCGCTCATCGAAAGAGGGAACCCAATCCCAGGAGATCCCGCTCAGCACGCCGAGTGCCGAGCCGGTCGCGACGGGCTCGCCCGCCGCCGGCGCTGCCGCGGCCGATCCGCCGGCCAACTCGGGCCAAGCTCTCAACGGACTCCTGCGTCCCACGGTCACTCCCGCGGTCGCGCCCTCCGTCTTGCCCACACGGCGCTTCCTCCTCGCCAAGGGCGCCTTCATCGACTGCACGCTGGAGACCGCGATCGATTCGACGCTCCCCGGGATGACGACCTGCATCACGGCGACCGACACCTTCGGTGCCGATGGCAGCGTCGTGCTGCTCGAGCGCGGAACCAAGCTGGTCGGCGAGACGCGTGGCCAGGTGCAGCAAGGTGCCGCCCGCGTCTTTGTGCTCTGGACCGAGGCACGCACGCCGACCGGAGTGGTGGTGCCGCTGGCTTCCCCGGGGACCGATGAGCTCGGGCGCTCAGGCCTTCCGGGCGAGGTCAACCGGCACTTCTGGGATCGATTCGGCGCGGCGATCCTGCTCACGGTCATCAATGGGGCCGTCCAGGGGGCGGTCAATTCGCAAAACAGCAGTGGCTCGGTCGTGGTGAGCCCCGCCACCTCCACCGATGTCATGTCCGAGGTGCTGAGGAGCACCGTCAGCATTCCTCCGACCGTCACCAAGGCACAGGGGGATCGGATCCAGGTCTTTGTGGCGCGCGATGTCGACTTCCGCCCGGTGTATGCGCTCCGTGTGGCGAACTCGACCACCTCGGAGAAGGCGCCGTGACCGCCGCGGTCGTGCAGTCGCTCGCGACCGTCGGTTCGAGCTCGGCGCTCGAGCTCAATTTGCGCGCGCTGCGGCCGATCCTGAGTGACCCCGAGGTCACTGAGGTTTGCATCAATCGCCCGCAGGAGGCCTTTGTCGAGACGCGAAAGGGTTGGGAGCGCCGGGCGCTGCCCTTTGCGGACTACGATTGGTGTCGGCGGCTCGCGAAGCTGATTGCAAACTCGACGCGTCAGCGGATCGATGAGTCGACGCCGCTGCTTTCCGCATCGCTTCCCACCGGCGAGCGCGCCCAGATCGTGCTCCCGCCGGCGACTTCTCCGGGAACCGTGGCGATCACGCTCCGGCGGCCCTCGGAGGAGGTCTGGTCGATCGGGGAGCTCGCCCGCCGCGGGATCTTCAAGTCCACGCGCCGGTCGACGGCTGCGCTCGATGAGACCGAGCAGGAGCTCCTGCGCTTGCTTGCGTCGCAGGAGTACGAGGCCTTCATGCGGCTCGCGGTCACCTCGCGCAAGAACATCGTGGTCTCAGGTCCTACCGGATCCGGCAAGACCACCTGGACCAAGGCGCTCATCCGGGAGATCCCCGCCGCGGAGCGTTTGATCACGATCGAGGATGCGCGGGAGCTCGTCCTCGATGGGCATCCGAATCACGTCCGACTTTTTTACTCGAAAGACGATCAGGGGCTCTCGCGCGTCACGCCGAAGCAGCTCCTCGAGTCCTGTCTTCGGATGAAGCCCGATCGGATCCTGCTCGCGGAGCTGCGCGCGGAGGAAGCCTTCGATTACCTCCGGAACGTGAATTCGGGTCACCCGGGATCGATCACCAGCATTCACGCCGGCAGCTGCGAGCTCGCCTTCGAGCAGCTCGTGCTGCTGGTGAAGCAAAGTCCGGGCGGACGCGAGCTCGCGCGGCGCGATATCAAGAGCCTGCTCTATCTCCTGGTTGACGTCGTGATCCAGTTCGGGGTGGAGCGCCAGGAGCGCTTTATCAAGGAAGTCTTCTATGAACCCGAACGCCGGCGCCGCGGCCTGGCAGAAGCCGGCTAACTGCGGCGCCTCGCGGGGACTTAAGCTCGCGCTCGCGAGCGCCGCAGCGCTCCTCGCGGCGCAGTATCTCGCGGGGTTTTTCTTCCTGTGGTGGGTGCACAGTGATGTGCGCCGAGCGACTCCGCTCACGATCGCGCAGTACGGCTATTACTACGGTGACCGCCCCACCGTTCGACACCGACTGTGGCTTTCATCCGTTGCCGGTTTCGCGCTCGTTCTCGTGACCTTCGGCGCGCGCTGCCTGCCGCGCCGGCCTTCGCTCCACGGCGATGCCCGCTTTGCGCGGCGGAGCGAGATCGCGGCCGCGGGACTCTTCGGCCGTGACGGCATCATCCTGGGCGCCCTCGGTCGTCGGTATCTCATGCTTGCGGGCCAGCAGGGCGTCGCTCTCGCTGCGCCTCCGCGGGCAGGGAAGGGGATCGGGGTCGTCGTGCCCAATGCCCTCAACTGGCCGGGGTCGCTGGTGTGCGTCGACATCAAGCGTGAAAACTGGACATTGACCGCAGGCTTCCGGGCGCGCTCGGGCCAGGCGTGCTATCTCTTTGATCCCTTCGCCGAGGATCGCCGGACCGCTTGCTGGAATCCGTTCTCCTACGTGTCGGCAGATCCGGCGAGGCGTCTGAACGATCTGCAGCGCATCGCCGAGATGCTCTATCCCGATCCCCCGAACGTGGACCCCTTCTGGACCGCCTCCGCCCGATCGCTTTTCTTGGGGATCGCGCTCTATCTCTTCGAGACCCCATCGCTCCCCAAGACGATCGGGGAGGTGTTGCGCCAGGGCATGGCGAGCGATGACGAGGGTTTCGGTCAGCACTGGAAGCGACTTATCGTCGGGCGCAACAGCGGCAGCCGGCCGCTCTCGAGCGAGTGCGTGCGCGCACTCTATGACGTCATTGATCTCGCCCCCGTGACGGCGAGCTCGATCCGCAAGACCTTCACGAGTCGGCTCGACCTGTGGCTCAACCCGATCCTGGACGCGGCCACCGCCGAGAGCGACTTTGACCTTCGGGAGCTGCGCACCCAACCGCTCTCGATCTACGTGAGCGTCAATCCCGATGATCTGCACCGATTGCGCCCGGTGCTGAATCTCTTCTTTCAGCAGGCGATCGGACTTCAGACCCGAGAGCTTCCCGAACGCAATCCGCAGCTCAAGCACCAGGTGCTGATGCTTCTCGATGAGTTCACGGCCTTAGGAAGAATCCCGATCATCGCGGAGGCCATCAGCTATCTCCCCGGCTACAACGTCCGCGTCGTGCTCGTCATTCAGACTCCCGCGCAGCTTCGCGAGGTGTACGGAATCCACGCCGCCGAGGTGATGCTGAAAAGTCTCGCCGCTCGCATCGTGTTTGCGCCCAAGGACTTTGCGGATGCGCGGGAGATCTCCGACGAGCTCGGCTTCACCACCGTGAAGGTGAAGACGGTCTCAAAGCGCTTAAGCAGCGTCCTGGATGCGGGTACCAGACGGATCCGGAGCGAGAGCGTCAACGAGAATCCACGGGCGCTCCTCTTGCCCCAGGAGGTCAAGGAGCTCGGGACGGAGGAGGAGATCGTTTTTTACGAGGGCTTGCCTCCCATCCGCGGTCGCAAGATCCGCTATTTTGCCGAGCGCGCCTTTCGCAGGCGCCTCCTGCCGCCGCCGGCACATCCGCGGCCGAAGCCGCGAAGAGCCGCGCAGTCAGGGCCCACAAGCTCCGCCGGGCCGGCGGAGGTCGTCGCACCCACGGTCGAGCAGCCTTCGTTGGGAGCGGCTGACTCGGATCCAGCAGCCAGCGAGGTGATCGTGACACGCGATGCAACGCTCGACGACATCGAGCGAATCGATTCGCTCAAGCTCGAGGATTTCGCGACGGATTTCTCCTCGGTCGAGATGCCTCAGCGCGAAGGCCGGCTCTCGGATGAGGAAATGCACTCGACGGTCGAACGGTTCATGTCCACGCTTCGTACGAGTTAAGTGAGGTCGCCCATGTCATCGGAACCCGGACCGAACGCGCCGAGCGCTGGTGAGGACCCAGCGAGTCCTTTGGCCGGTCAGGGGCGCGCCGAGGAGCGCGAGCGCCGCGTGAAGCCCCGCGCCAAGGCGGCCAACCCCACACCGCCCGTGAATGCGATTCAAGCCACTCGGCAGCGTCGGAGAACCTCAGCCGAGCGGCCATCCGCTCCTCCTGCCGCCGAGGGCGGCGCTTCGGCGCCGACCTCCTCGAATCCGGGCAAGGAGACCCCGATCCCCATCGCGGCGCTACCGCCCGTCGGAAACACGCGTCGGGGGGATTCGGACCCCTGGACGGTGCCCGCCTCGATCCGTGATCGGTTCATCCAGGATGGTCATCGCTTCTATTTTCCGGATGGGGCGCCGGCTTTTAAGGACCTGGGGCGTCGACTCACGACGCCGAGCGAGAACACCCAGGTGGTCCATAGCCTCATCCAGATTGCGCACTCGCGTGGCTGGAGCGAAGTCACGGTGAGTGGCACCGAGCGCTTCCGCCAGGAAGCCTGGCGTCAGGCACGGATGGCCGGGCTCGCGGTTCGCGGCTACCGTCCGACGGATCCCGAGCAGGCCCAACTGATCCGCGATATCGCACGAAAGCTTTCGGCGCCCTTGGATCGCCGTCCGGACGCGATCTCGGCCGAGGCTCAGCCCGCCGAAGCGCGAGCGCCCGCAGCCGCTGCTCCCCAGACGAATCCACCGAAGGAGCGCATCGCGGGTCGGCTCCTCGACCATGGGCAGGCCCCCTACCGGCACGATCCGCAGGAAGACGTGTCCTATTTCGTCCGCGTCGAGACCCGTGAGGGCAAGCGCGAGATCTGGGGCAAGGATCTCGAGCGGGCGATGAAGCAATCCCTCACGCAGCCGAAAGTCGGGGAGGAAGTCATCCTTCAGAAGACCGGACGCGAGCTCGTGACCATCAAGCGGGCGGAGCGGGGGGCCGACGGGGAACTCAAGGCGAAGGACGTGCAGACGCACCGTAACCGTTGGGTGATTGAGAAGAGCGGTTTTCTTGACGAGCGTGCGCGCGCCGCCGCGGTCGTTCGCAACGACAGGATCGACGCCGGGAGCGCGGTGCGCAGTCACCCGGAGCTGGCGGGGACCTACCTGAACCTCAAAGCGGGCGAGCTCGCCGCGCAGCGCCTGAGAGATCCCGAGGATCGCCAGCGATTCGTCGCGCTCCTTCGAAACGCGCTCGCCGACCAGATCGAGCGCGGCGAGGCGCTGCAGCCGGTGCGCCTGCGCGAGCGCGCCGCGCGCACCTCCGAGCGTGCCGCTCGGGAAGCCGCGCGCGCGGCTGCTCGCTAGCCAACCGCCTGGGTATGGAACTCGCTCGCGTGCAAGGTCCCTGCCGGATGGGTGGTCGTCGCTCAAACAACGTGGGCGTCCTCCGATGAGCGCATTGAGGTCGCACTCAAGCTCGCGCAGGCCTGAAGGCCTGCGCAATTTCACCGTCCGGTTTCTCGAGTCTGCGTTGCGCCGCATCGAATCGACGGCCAAGCCCTTCTACGGCGGGCGTCTCAGCACCGGAGAGATCATTCGGCGTCTCGCGGCAGAGCGACTCGACGAGATCGAGAGCGGAGAGGGAGCGGAGGCGAGTCGCGAGGCGCTTCTGCGCCTCCTCTCTGACTGGCGATCAGCGAGGATTCCGTCCATCGCTGACTTGCGGTTTCTCGCATTCGGCGTCGCCGAGGCGTACCGGCGCTGCACGGCGGAGTTCGTGAATCGGGATCTGCTGATCGAGAATGTCAGCGCGCTCCGAGCTGCTGTGAAGGAATGCGCTCGAGGAGCGAGCGAGGGAACATCCCTAGCGGGGCAGTATTCCTTTTCGGGCCGGGAAGCGAGCCCGATCGACCCCAAGAGGTTGCTGGATTCGGTCGAGCACTGGATCGGGAAGTTGCCAGCCCTGGTGACCCCTGTTCAGGCGCAGCAAGCTGCCCAGAATCTCTGTACCTTCTTGCAGGCCGAACGGTGGCCGGATGACGCACGGTTCGGGAGGGCACTGCGTTTGTACGTGAGTTCGCTCCTCCAGGTTTCTGTTCGAGGGTACTGGCGGCAGACGCACCGGCCGCTCATCGGTCCTGAGACGGAGGCGAGCCGCGAGCGACCGCGCGAACTGACCGCGGTGCGTCGCGGCCGCATCACTCTTACTGCAAGCGTCCGCGACCACGAGCTGTGGCTTGCGATCGAGCTGTCTGATAGCACGGGCCTCCTGGCCAACGACTGGGTCGAGATCGAGGATCTGCGGCAAGTGGTTCGGGACGCTCTGGAAAGAGGCGATGGCCTTGGGGAGACATTCAGTTGCTCGAGGGAGCTCGGGGAGCCCGGGCGATTCCGCTTAGCGACCGGGGACTGTCGCTGGGTGCTCGAGAGTACCGACGTCGTCTCGATCGCGGGAGCGCTCGATGCACTGCTTCGCGAGCCGTCGATCAGCAATCTGCTCGAACGAGTGCGGTTCGTGTATGGCCGGATCTGAGATCTGACCGGGAGTAGGCTCGTCGTGAGCCGGGCTGGCTCACTTCTTCACGCGGAGCTTTCCGGTGAAATCCCGCTTCCCGATCCGCACCCCTTTCCAGCGCAGAATGTCGTATGTCGTCACGGCATGAAAGTAGAAATTCGGCTGCGAGAATGACAAGAGGAAATTCTCAGCCGTGAATTCGAGCTGGTGCTCCCCGCGCACGAAGCGCATGTCACGGCCAACGAAGGAATTGATCTCGGTGGGCTCAATTTTCTCGAGCGCGCTCAGCGTCTCCGCGATCCGCGCGTGCAGCGCCGGGTAGGTCTCGGGAGGAGGGGTCATGTCGGGGGAGAAGGTCCCGCGGCGCACACCCTCAATCGCGCCGAGCGAGTGCACAGCGGTGGATTTCACCTGGTAGGCAAAGGGGAGCATACCGGGCGCGAGGCGCGCCTGGAGGATGTGCGTGTGCGCGAGCCCCTTCTCCGTACAGAAGGCCTCTGCGGTCGTGAGGAGCCCGGACAGCGACCCGAGAATCTGCAGATACGAGGGGATGGTCGCGGCATACAGCGAGAAGGCCATGGGGAATTCCTGCCGATGACTGGATGGGAATCGATCTTAGTCTTCGTGCGGATCGATCGCACCGCATCCAGTAGGCGGTCTGTGAGCACACTGGATTCCCCCGGGCGACGGACGTTCGCTACGCTCGTGTCGAATGGGGAGAACGACCGATCAATGGCGCTGCCGCATCTGCGGCTTTGAGCGCTGGCACGTGGTGAGCGTAAAGCGCAAAGATGGAACGCTCTATACCACCTCCTTCTACGCCTGTTCGGGCTGCTCGGTGATGTTCCTGAACCCGGAGCAGTTCAGCGCGTTCGCGGATTCGGCGCCGAATATCGAGATGCCGACCGTCATTTCCCTGTCGGCCCGGCGGAAGTAGCGCGGAGAGCGGAGTTTCTGGAAGGGCTACTCCGGCGAAGAAGTTATCCGGAGTTCGAACTCCGTTTCAAATCAGCGTTGATCCGAGAAAGAATATTTGCCACACGCTCCAATAGGTCATCCGTCGTGCCCGCGGCCGCATAGTTTTGTTGCATGCCCTCGTCGTCCGCTGCTTGCAATTGCTGCAGCTGATCTTTCCATTGCAACAGGACCCTGCGCTTCTGTTCCGCCGTCAGCTCACTCGATTCGCTCAACGCCTCGGGTGTGCCGAAGGTGCTCGCGGGATTCTTCATGGCTCTGTTAATGTCCATCGCAACCTACGACTCCGCCTTGGCAACTCTTGGCGCAATGAGTCGCACAAGAGCATGCCGCGGAGCTTCCGCCGCGGTCAACACCGCGCAGCTCGGGACGATTCTGAAGTCAGCGCATTCGAAGCGTTTCTAAGAGAAGCGCGGGAAGTAGGCGCGAGAGGGCGGGCTTGCGGTGCCCTTGAGGATATCACGCCGTTCTCGCCGTCAATGACGCGCTCGGGACTCGCGCGCCGCCTGGGGCGGTCTTCGATCATTGACGGCTGCGCTGCGGCGTGAGGCGCGGGCACCGGGCAATCCCGCCCCAGAAGCAAAGGCCCGCAGCCATGACGACGCTCTACGTTCGCGACCAGTCCGGATTTCGCGAAGCCGACGCCTCGGACGTGCTTGAACGCGCCCAGGCGCTCATTGCGCAGCGCTATCGTGCCGGTTCACCGGTTCTGAGTTCCCCCGAGCGCACTCGTGAATTCCTGCGCGTGCATCTCGGCGGCTCCGATCGAGAAACCTTCGGCGTACTGCACTTGGACAACCGGCATCGCTTGATCGCCGCAGAAGATCTCTTCTGCGGAACCGTCGATCGAGCCTCGGTCCATCCGCGTGAGGTCGTCAAAGCCGTCCTCGCGCGTAACGCAGTGGCAGCGATCGTCCTCTACCACAACCATCCGTCGGGGTCGCCTGAGCCGAGCGCCGCAGACGAACTCATCACGCGCAGGCTCAAGGAGGCGCTCGCGCTCATCGACGTGAGGGTGCTCGATCACCTGATCGTTGCCGAGTCGACGTTCAGCTTCGCCGAAGCGGGACTCCTGTAGTCCGTCGCTCATAGCGTGAACCGGCGCCCGGTTGAGGCTCGTCGCAGTGTCGGCGACCCACCGGGCGCGGCCCTTCTACTGGGCTCGCTCAGAGACCGTCGGGGCAACTCCGGGCGTCGGCTGGAGGTTGCCTGCGCTTTCTCAGGCTATCACGCCGTCTCTTGCCGTCCAGGCCGGCGCCAAGGCCGTCCATGCCCTTGGCTTGCAAGCGCGCTGCGCGTTGCACGCGCAGACGCGGCCTGCGACGGCGGCGAGGCCGGCGTGAGGCGCCTGACGCGCAGGCAACGTCGCCTGCGTCACGTTCAGGAGCGCGCCATGAAGAGCACCGTCGGAAGGCCGCGCAAACTCTCGGATCGCCAGGTGGCACTCATATTGGACTGGCACGCGCGCGTTCTCGCCTGGAAGGCGGTACGCCAGACGCTCAAGTCTCAGCGGCAGCTGGCACGCGAGTTCGGCGTCTCGCAGGGAACGATCAGTCGTGCCGTACGCCTTCACGGGGCGTACAAACAGGTTTCTCCCGAGGAGCGGCCTGCGATTCCGTCACGCCGCCGCAACCGCACCGCATGAGAGAGGAGAGCAGAGGATCGCGGTCGGGCGTCTCGAGCCCCTGGGCGGGCCGGGAGCCTCACGTGGGGTCTCTTCCCCCGGGTCCCGCGTCGAGCCGCTTCTCCATGCGGTAGTTCGTCATGGCTTCGCCTCGGAGCGTCACGCTCTGCGGCACAATCACTCGAAATCCCAGCGCCTCGAATACGGGTCGTGCTGTGATGCTGGCTTCCGTGTACAAGCGACGGTAGTTGAAGCGTCGAGCCACCTTCTCGAGGTGCTCGAGTAACGCGCGTGCGACGCCACGCCGCTCGAAGTCCGGATGCACGTAGAGCATATCCACGTGACCGTCGGGCTCCAGATCCGAGAAGCCGGCGATACGACCTCCCACTTCGGCGACCCAGGTCGATTTGCTCTCACACCGTTCGCCGAAACGACGCGCGTCCATGATGTCGGGTGCCCACGCCCGCACCTGGGACGGCGTGTAATCGCGCGAGGCGACCTGCCACACCGAGGCTTGGAAGAGCCTCGCAAGCGTCACGGCGTCGGCCGCCTGGTACGGTCGGATTGTGATCGCCGGCATACCGTTGGAGAAGCGGAACAGGCCAGAGTGCTGACGTGCGAAGTCTGCAGCCGTGCCGGCGCGGTGTCGAGAAATCCCAGGAAGGGGGAGCGGGCTTGCCGTCTTCGCGCAGCGTATCACGCGGTTCTCACTGTCAATGGCTTCGCGCGAAGCGCGCTCGCGTCCCTGCGGGCCGGCTACGCCCATTGACAGTTGCGCTGCCGCGTGAGGCGCGCTGCGCGGGCAATCCCGCCCCGATTCGCACCTTCAGGAGTTCCATCATGAACGCCGTTGTCTCTCTCTTCGATCGCCAGCCGACGCACAGCAGCGCTTTCCAGAAGACGCTCACCGAGGAGACGCTCCGCGAGCGAGCCCCCGCCGTTTTTGCACCGGGCGCTCACGAGCGGACCAGCTCCGCTTACCGGTTCATCAGCACCCACGAGGTGCTTGAGGCTCTGGGTTCCGCGGGGTTCTTCCCGGTTGAGGCACGCCAGACCCTACGGGCCAGGAGTCCGATGCACGCGGCGCACCTGATCCGACTTCGCCGTCGCTCCGAGCCTTGCCAGCTTCGTGATGCGATCCCCGAGCTCTTGCTGGGCAATTCGCACGATGGCGGGCGGGCGCTGACGCTTCGAGCGGGACTCTATCGGGTGGTCTGCACCAATGGGCTGGTGGTCTCCATGGGCGTCTTCCCGGTCTGGCGGGTTACGCATCGCGGCGATGTCATGCGGGACGTCGTCTGTGCGGCCGTTCGAGTCGCCGAGCGCTTCGAGGTTCTCGCAGCGGCCGTAGAGCGCATGGAGCGCACGCTACTCGATGTCGGGCAGCGCCTGGAGTTTGCCCGGGAGGCGCTCGCGCTGCGCTTCCCTGAGGACGCTCCCGGGGCGATGGAGCCCTCCCAGGCTCTGGCGCCGCAGCGCCCCGAAGACGTCGGTAATGACCTCTGGCGCACGTTCAACGTGCTGCAGTCGGCCGTCCTTCGAGGAGGTCTCGTGCGTCGTTCGGCTTCCAATCGCCTGACGCGCACCCGCCGAATCACGAGCCTTACTGAGGACCTCCGGCTCAATTCGGCCCTCTGGGAAATGGCGATGGCCCGGGCTCAATAGCTCTCCTGCGGTACCTTGGGGAGGCGCTTCACCGGCGCCTCCTCTTTTTTTGGCCGCCGGGGGACACCCAGGGAGGCGATAGCGCTTCCGGCGTTCCGCAGCGTCTCTGGGGGTAGCCCGGGTCGAGCAGGAGGCGGTGATCGCTTCTTGGAGCAGCTCTCGATCGGAGGTTGATTCGCTCAGATCGTGTTGGAGGCGGAGGAGGAGGCCGAGAGGACTTTCGGCGGTTTCTGGGTCGTTTCGCGGTATATGCAGGATTGGCAGCGGGGCGCTGCCGTAGCACGATCCTCCGCGTGATCGCCGATTCCTCCATCCACTGTCGTGTGACTTCGGACACCAAGGCGCTCGTGCGCCGGCTCGCCGAACGCGATGGGACCACGGAGTCGGCGCTCCTGAAGCGGCTGCTATCCGACGCGCTTCGTGCGGCTTCGCTCGAGGATAGTCCGGCGGCAGCAGTGCGGGAGAGGGTGAATCGCGACTCGCGACTCCACGTGCGGCTCGAGCGCGACGACTGGCGGATGCTCCGGGAGCGATCAGAGGCTCGGGGAATGGCTACCGCAACCTATGTGTATCTCCTGGTGCGCTCACACCTGCGAGGCGCTGCGCCGCTCCCAAAGGCGGAGTACCTGGCGCTCAAGCGGTCGGTCATCGAGCTCACGACCATTGGGCGGAATCTCAACCAGATTGCCCGCGCGCTGAACCAGGGCGGTCGGCCGGTTTTGCCGGGAAGGCAGGAGGTCGGCGCGATGATCCGAGTGGCGGAGGGCTTGAGAGACCATTTCCGAGAGCTGCTCAGTGCCAATGAGCGTGCATGGAGGACTGATGCTGAAGCCTCTCGTTAGCGTCCCCGGCGGTAAAGGGTGGATCGATATCGGCAGCTATGGCCGTCACGGGCCCGGGCGCCGGGATCGCTTGTCCCCCGCGCAGGTTGCTTTCATCGCCCGAACCGTCCATCGCACGCCGGAAGTGATGATCAAGATGCTGAACCAGGGCGGACGAAGCCTTGGCTCCGTGGCCCGACACCTGAATTATCTGGACCGCAACGGAGAACTCAAGATCGAGACCGATGAAGGTGATGCGCTCAAGGGAAAGGGCGCGGCGAAGGAACTGATCGATGATTGGGATCTGAAGCTCGATGAACTACGCACCAGCGCCTCGTTGAGGGCCCCGACGAAGGGAGACCCGCCGAAACTGGTGCACAAGATGATCTTCTCGATGCCGGCCGGGACGCCACCGAAGAAGGTGCTCGAGGCGGTCAAGAACTTCGCGCGGGAGGAGTTTGCACTCAAGCATCGTTACGCCATGGTGCTGCACACCGATGAGCCGCATCCCCACGTGCACATGGTGGTCAAGGCGATGGGCGATGACGGCAGGCGGCTCAACATCCGGCGAGCCACGCTGCGCGAGTGGCGGCGGGAGTTTGCCCGACATCTTCGAGCTCAGGGCGTAGCAGCGAACGCGACTGAGCGGACACTTCGTGGGGTGACCAGGCCACAGAAGACCGACGGGATCTACCGCGCCGCGCAACGAGGAGCCTCGACGCACTGGCGGGAGCGCGCAGGACTCGTGGCACACCAGATCGCACACGGCGGACTCAAGGTCGAACCGGGAAAGGTTCGCTTGATGGAGACCCGGCGCGACGTCGTGCGCGGGTGGAGCGAGGTCGCGGATGACTTGGTCATCCAGGGACACGTGGAGCTCGCTCAGGTGGTAAGAGGCTTCCTCAAACAATTGCCGGCGGTCAAAACGGATCGGGAATGGATACGTGACCGCATGCTGGAGCAGGCACGGGCGCCGGCTGATCGCCGAGAGCATATCCTCTACAAGGAAAGCCGCCGCGACGCGGACCGTTCATCCGAGACGCGTGAGCGTCGACGAGACTTGGATGGTTACTCGCGTTGAGAGACGCGAGCACCCACACGGGCTTGCGGCGTGCAGGGTACGGCGCTTGAAGTGTATGTAGGCGTCAGCGGTGAGATTTCGAGACGTCGGCGCTTCCACTTTTGCGCAGCGAACCGGCTGGAGCTGTTTGTTGTGTCAAAGTGCGCAAGACGCTCATCATCGTTTCAGGTGGCACCCGCCCGTCTGGTCCGCGATAGGACAGCAATGCCGCACTCAGGCGCCCGAGCGTGCTCTGGGTACGTTTCCTAAGGCCTACGTTCTTGCGCCTGACGGGTCGACGTGAAGCATTGCGGCGCGGCGACGGCCGCGATCGCTGAAGACGCTGAGCCAGCGCCGCGCATTTCCGCGCCGCTGTCTTGTTGAGCGGTGCAGATGAGAAATCCCCGCGATGCAGGGCACGGCCCAAGCGATCCTCGGCGCACTCGAGACACAGGTGACCGATTACCAGCGGATTGACGGCCCGCCAAATCGCGTCTCTGAGCGAGTAATATTCACCGCGCGCAATCGTGTCGACTCCACAGTCCATGCATAAGCCGTCAAGCACTTCCTGTGCTGAAGGTTGGGTTCGGGCGCGACGGCACTTCATGTGCTCTTCTGGGTAATCCGGAAAGCTACTTCATCGCCAATCTGATGCGCCGGGTAAATGCTTTAAATCGTACTGCAGCTTCGCTCCGCTTGAGTGTGCGAGCAATCGTCTTAACCGGCTTGCGGCCGGCAAAGTGCCGAAGGATTCTCACATCGGCTGAGGACCAGGGGCGGCGCTTTGCCACAGGGGGATGACTTTCCAGTTGGTCGCGTGGCGCATTCTAGCTGAAAATAGCACCGCGACCCGGCGGCCTCCGTTGACGCGCACTCTGGTCCAGGAGCTGGTCGAATCGCTTCGATGAGGCCGGGGGGGGGGGTGTCAGGGAGGTCATGAGAGCGATCGAGGAATTCGCTGATCAGCGGCAGAAAGCGTGGTGCGTTCACTGTGGGTGCGCGCTGATAGACACCGATGTCAATCGGGATCACGTTCCTTCAAGGGCTCTGTTGCTCGAGCCATACCCCGAGAACCTGCCGTGCATCGGGATATGCCGGGCGTGCAACGAGGGATTCTCCCAGGACGAGGAGTACACGGTCGCGCTCCTAAGCACTGTCCTGGCTGGCACGACCGATCCGGGTTGCCAGGCGATACCTGCGGCAGCCCGCATCCTCGGTCGGAGCTCGAAGCTCCGGGAACGCATCGATCGCGCGAGGGCACCGCACGCGATACCTGGCGGTGCGGCGAGGCCGGTGTGGATGCCAGAGGTCGGGCGCGTCGAGCGGGTCATCCTCAAGAACGCTCGCGGGCATGCGCTCTTCGAGCACGCGGAGCCCCTGCTCGATGATCCTGCCCGCATCTGGTTTGCCCCGATCCAGTCCATGGCTCAAGCCGGGCGCGAGGCCTTCGAGCAGGTCGAGACCGGCGGCTTCTGGCCCGAGGTCGGAAGTCGCATGTTCACGCGTGTGATCACGGGACACGACCTGGCAGACGGATGGGTCGTCGTTCAGCCCGGCGTCTATCGATACAGCGTCCGGTGCTGCGGCACTGTGCTCGTGAGGTCCGTGCTATTCGAGTACCTTGCGACCGAGGTCCGGTGGGATGATTGATCGCGAGAGCGCTTCACGGCGAATCGAAAACTCCTTATGACACATGGCGATACCTTGCGATTGACGATAAGCTCGGCCAGGGTCGAGGTGTCCGGCTCGGTGCGGGCTCACACAACAATCAGGGCGCCAGCGTGCCAGGCGTAGACGGGGGCGAGAAACCGGATTTCGAGGCCTCGGGCGTCGAAATGCCTCCGGTTGCATCGATCCTGATGCAATCGCTGCGCTCCGTCGGCTACTCCACCTCCGCAGCCCTCGCCGACCTGGTCGATAACAGCATCAGCGCGCTGGCCAGGACGGTCGACATCTCGGTGTCGATGAGGCCGACGCCGTTCGTGTCGATATCGGACGACGGTGAAGGAATGGAAGAGGAGGTCCTCCTGTCAGCCATGCGGTTCGGCAGTCGAGACCCCCGTGATCCGCGTCAACAGTCCGACCTCGGGCGGTTCGGCCTCGGGCTGAAGACCGCATCGCTCTCCCAGTGCCGGAGGGTGTCCGTGGCGTCGCTCCGGAATGGAAGGTTGTCGATCGCGCGATGGGACCTCGATGTGTGCGACCGGCGCGGCTCCTGGTGGCTCGAGAGGCCGGACCCCGGTGATCTGCCTGGAGAGGCGCTCAAGTTCCTGCAGGAGCGAGGGCACGGCACGGCGGTCATATGGGAGAACCTCGATCGACTCGGGGGTGACGGCGGAGAGAGAGCGATCCTCGAGGCGGCCGACTACCTGGCGCTGGTATTTCACCGCTTCCTGGCGGGCGAGATGGTTGGTCCCTTCAGTATCCTGCTGAACGGGCGGCGACTCGAGGCAGCGGACCCCTTCCTGGAGGGCCATGCGAGGGGACAGGCCCTGCACACCGAGTCCGTGACCGTGGATGGTCAGACGGTCACCGTCACACCATTCGTGCTTCCGTATCCTTCCCGTCTCAGCGCGGTCGATCTCGAGCGGGCCGGAGGGCGGGAGAGTCTCAAGACCGCTCATGGCTTCTATATCTACAGAGGTGGGCGGCTCGTGGTTCCCGGAGGATGGTTCAGGATCGTTCCATCGGATGATCTCATCCGGCTGGCGCGCATCCGCGTCGATCTGCCCGTCGAGCTCGATCACCTGTGGAAGATCGACATACGCAAGGCATTTGCTGAACCGCCTCCGGCGCTGCGTCCACACCTGAAAAGACTGGTCGGGACCGTCGCAGCCCGTAGCCGCAGGGTGTACACGCACAAGGGAATCCCGGACGACGATCGACAGCGTGTTCCGCTCTGGGAGCGACATGACATGCGGGACGCCGGCGCGACCTGGCGGATCAACCGGCAGCATCCCGTGGTCCGCTCCCTGCTCTCCGGCCATGCGACCGGTGAGGGCATCGCAGCCTTCCTGAGGCTGGTGGAGCAGAGTCTCCCGATCCATGACATTCACATTCATACCGCGAACGATCAGGCCGTCTTCGAGCCGGGGATTCCCGACGAGGTCGAGCTGGAGATGGTGGCCCGGAGGATCCTCGCCGCTTTCCCCGATCAGCCGGAGGTGGCCGCCCGGATCATCGAGAATCTGCCCATCACCGAGCCGTTCGATCGCAACCCCGAGGCGGCGCGCCGGATCGCGGAGAGAATCCGTACATGAACATGGATACATCACCGGAGGCCATCGCGCGCATGGCTGCCCAGGGACTCCGGCTCGATCCACCGCCCACGGAGTCCGAGATCGATGACATCCTCTCGCGCCTCGCGATGGCATTCGGCGCGCCGTCGGACAACGTGGCAGCCGCACGCAAGCTTCTTCACGCGCGCTTCTCCATCCGCATGGAGATGGGACAGACGATCAAGGTCGATCATGTCCCGTGGCTGGATTCCAGGCGCGCGAGTATCGATCCCTTCTACTGGAATCGTTACCGCGAGCTCCTGCTCAGGAGCGGGTGGTCTCCCCTCGTTGCGGGGACACTGGATCGTTCCATGGACGAGCTCCTGGACATGCTGGGAGATCCCGCGGCCATCGGTTCATGGAAGCGGCGCGGGCTCGTCGTCGGGGATGTGCAGTCGGGCAAGACGGCCTCCTACGGTTCACTGATTTGCAAGGCGGCCGATGCGGGATACCGCATGGTGATACTGCTCGCGGGAACGCTGGAGAACGTGCGACGGCAGACGCAGGAACGCATGGATGCTGCCTTCGTGGGACTCGACAGTCGTGACTTCCTGGCCCGGGACCAGCTCAAGCACAAGACCCACATCGGCGTTGGACACATCGACAGCCGGCGGGACGGCATCGTGTTCACTTCCCGGGACCGCGATTTTCGCGCGGCCATCGCCTCGGCGCTCAGCATCTCGCTGAACTCGGTGAAGGAGCCGGTGCTTGTCGTTGCGAAGAAGAACAAGGGTGTCCTGTCGAATCTCGCAACCTGGTTGAGGACGATGAACGCGGACCGGGACGGTCGCATCGACGTGCCGCTCCTGCTGATCGACGACGAGGCCGACAATGCATCGATCAACACGCGTCTGAAGCCCAGCGAGACGACGGCCATCAACAAGGCGATCCGGGATCTGCTCGCGCTCTTCACGCGCTCCAGCTACGTGGGCTTCACGGCCACTCCGTTCGCCAACATCTTCATCGATCCCGGCTCGACGGATGAGATGCTCGGTGACGATCTGTTCCCGAGCAACTTCATTCACCTTCTTGAACCACCGAGCAACTACCTGGGGATGGATCGGATCTTTGCTCCGACCGACCCGGAGCAGCCGGAGAAGGCAGACGCGGCATCCCGGGCGGCCGGTCTGCGCGAGATCGAGGATTCCGACGAGTGGTTGCCGGTAGAGCACCAGGCGGATGTCCTGCCGGGGGCGATCCCGGAATCGCTGCTGACCGCGCTGCGCCTGTTCCTGCTTACGTGCGCGCTCCGCGATCTGCGTGTCAGGAACGGCGTCGATGGGCACGAGAAGGGAATCCATCGCTCGATGCTCGTGAACGTGTCGCGCTTCACCGTGATCCAGAACAGCGTTGCGGACCGGCTGCACGTCGAGCTGGAGCGGATCAGGGATCAGGTCCGGCTGTACGGGAAGCTCAGGCCCCCCGACGCCGCTTCCCGCTCGACCGAGATCGCCGCCCTCCAGGGGTTGTTCGACGATGAGTTCCGGAGCAGCGGATCCCGGTGGCCGGAGGTGCTCTCGCTCCTGCACGACGCGATCTCACCCGTGCGGGTCCAGGCCGTCAACCAGACGACCGGCGCGGCGAGTCTCGACTACGGCGCCGTGAAGGAGTGGCCCGGGGTCAGGGTCATCGCGGTCGGCGGCAACAGCCTCTCGCGCGGGCTGACCCTCGAGGGACTCTGCGTCAGCTACTTCCTGCGCAACTCGAAGGCCTACGACACGCTCCTGCAGATGAGCCGCTGGTTCGGATACCGCGACGGCTACGCAGATCTGTGCCGCATCTGGCTGACCGACGAGGCGGAGGGGTGGTTCCGACATGTCACGGTCGCCACCGACGAGCTCAAGCGGGACTTCGCCCGCATGCGCCGTCAGCGGGCAACTCCCGAGGAGTTCGGTCTCCGGGTCCGCACCCACCCGGACACCCTTCTCATCACTGCACGCAACAAGATGTCCACGGGAGTCGACATGGTCGGGGAGGTCAGGGATATCTCCCTGGCCGGGCGACTGATCGAGACCGCAAGGCTATATGCCGATCAGCCGAGAAACGAGGAGAACTTCAAGATCGTCGACCGGTTCCTCTCGGATCTCGTCGCGACAACGGGCGGACCGCAGAGATCGCCGAACCGGCGTGCTGCCCTGTGGAGCGAGGTGCCGGCAGAGATGGTGGCGGGGTTGCTCGCCGACTTCCTCGTTCATCCACTCAATCATGACTTCCAAGGCGACAGCATCGCCACCTCAATTGCCGATGACCCGCAGCTCGCCTCATGGTCGGTTGCAGTGCCCACCGAGGGGACGCTCGATCCCATCGATCCCCCGCTCGGCATGGGTCTGGCCGTCAAGGCGAAGAGGCGGCGCGTCCTGCTCCGGCAGAAGCCCCCGCAGTCGCTGCTCGTCTCCGGGAAGGGTGCGAGGGTGGGCGGTCCCGAGGATGTGATGCACGGGCTCTCGCTCGCTGAGGCAGAGATCGTCAAGGCCACATGGAAGAAAGCCAACCCCGACAAGGATGTACCCGAGGATACCTTCCGTGCAGCGATGCCGCATCCGCTGCTCGTCATCCACCTGCTACGAGGCGTGGAAAAGCCCAAGGGCTCCGAGAGCGAAGTGCCGTACAGGCGCGGCATGACCCTTCCTGCACTAGGGCTGCACTTCCCGGGTATCAACGATCCGAGCGCGCCCAAGCACTACATCAGCTATCGCCTCAATCGCGTTGCCCAGGCGGAGCTGGATCTCGGTGACGACGACCTGAGCGATGATGACGATGAGGATTGAGGATCTCTGGACATCGCTCCGGCGCGAGGCCGTCGAGTCGCAGCGTCGGGTGGATGCGACCCATCCACTGGACCTGTACGCTGACTTCGAGCCTCCGGACCGACCGGGCCTGGTCCTCGTATGTGACGAGCCTCCGGCAGACGCACCTGCGATGCAGGCGATCGGCCTCGAGCGCCGGCGGCGTCAGGATGGACGCTGGTCCATGCGTCTCTTCCTGGAGGAGCCCAGGCTTCTACCGGTGTTCACCGAGCTGTGCCGGGACATCGTGGAGTTCACTCGAGCGAACGCGCGGAGCGGACCGGCGAGCGGGCTCGTGCTGTCGCGGATCGCGCGGTGGCGCAGCCTGATGGAATCGCAACCGCCCGGTCTGACCCGCTCGCAGCTGCGGGGCCTCATCGGGGAGCTGCTCGTGCTGGAGCAGGAGCTGCTCCCTGCTCTCAGCGCTGATCAGGCTGTCGCCGCTTGGACGGGACCGCTCGGGGCGAGCCAGGACTTCCGCCTTCCGGATGGCACGAAGCTGGAGGTCAAGGCCGTTGATAGACATGCCGATCGTGTGCGCATCAACGGCCTCGAGCAGCTGGACAGCGGCGGGGATCCGCTGCGGCTTGTCGTTGTCAGGCTGGAAGACACCGCGGCGGGCGCGGAGGGTGCCCTCACCGCCGGAAGCCTCGTCTCCCGGGTGCGCGCGCGACTCGAGCACGCTCCTGACGCGCTTCAGGCACTTGACCTGCTGCTCGGCTTCGTGGGCTGGGTCGATACCGCCGACACGGAGCACGTCGTGGTACGTCTCGAGCGCATCGAGCACCACGACGTGCGCGGAGATTTTCCCCGCCTGACAGCCGCGAATGTCCCGGGCGGCGTGATCGAGGCGACCTACGAGATCCAGCTGCCGCCGGTGGTGCCCGGATCATGACGGAGGACGAGTTCCGCGCGGATCTCCTGGCCTCGGTGGCGTCGCGCGCGCAGATCGAGGGTTGCGGGACCCGGGAAGCATTCTCGCTCGAGATGCTTGACCGGCTCGCCGCATCCGGCGAGATACCTGACGCCGAGCTCTGCGTGGAAGCGCTGACGGGCCAGCGGGGAAGAAAGCTCGAGATCGACGCGTGGGCAGACGATGACGCTGATGGATCACTGCACCTCTTCGTGGCGATCCTGGACGGCGGAACCCCATATCCGGCGAGCATCACGCTGACCGACGCCCGGGACCAGGGATTCAACCGTGTCCTCGGGGTCTTCGAGCAGGCGCGCGACGGATGGCTCACGGGCAGCATCGAGGAGAGCCGACCGCTCTGGGCGCTGGCGCGGCACATCCAGCAGGCCGCCCTGCCGGCAGCTCTGCGTCTTCACGTTCTCACGGACCGACCGATCAGCGAGAGGCTCCGCGAGATCGCCGGACAGAAGACACGCGAGGGCGTGCCCGTGACCTTCCAGATCTGGGATGTGACCCGTCTGAAGCGCATACACGATGCGCTCAGCGTCCGGGACGACCTGATCGTGGATTTCTCGCACCTCGGGAGCGGTGGCCTGCCTGTTCTCCCCGCGTCGGTCGGCTCGGGAGACTACGAGGGTTACCTCGCCGTCATCCCGGGGGAGGTCCTGGCCGGGATCTACACCCGATACGGGAGTCGACTGCTGGAGGGCAACGTCAGGACATTTCTCGGTCGAAGCGGGAAGGTCAACAAGGGAATCGCGACGACGGTCGCAAGAGAACCGGCCAGGTTCTTCGCCTACAACAACGGGATCGCGGCGACCGCGTCGCAGGTGAGGACGGTCCGGCGTGGAGACGGCTCGATCATCCTGACCGCGGCCAGCGATCTGCAGATTGTGAATGGCGCCCAGACGACAGCGTCCCTGGCCTCGGCGGCACGCGAGAAGATCCTGCAGGACGGGACGGTCTTCGTCCCGATGAAGCTGTCGGTGGTGCCGCCAGCCGTTGCCGCCGATCTGATCCCCTCGATCTCGCGCTTCGCGAACAGCCAGAACGGCGTCAGACCGAGCGACTTCTTTGCCAATCACGAGTTTCACCGTCGCATGGAGGAGGTATCGCGGCGAGTGCTTGCGCCGGCGGTGGCAGGCTCGCAGGTGCAGACGCACTGGTACTACGAGCGCGCCAGGGGACAGCACCTGAACGATCAGGCGGGCCTGACGCCGGCACGCCGCAACCAGTTCCTGCTCGTCAATCCGAGACGGCAGGTGATCACCAAGACGGATCTTGCAAAAGTGGAGTGCTGCTTCAATCTCGAGCCCGACGTGGCCTGCAAGGGAGCGGAGAAGGCCTTCGTGGCGTTTGCCGAGCGGATCTCAAAGGAGTGGACCGACGAGTCACAGCGCGCCATCTACGGGGACGACTGGTTCAGGGGCGCGGTCGCCCGGGTCATCCTGTTCCGCGCAGCGGAGGCCGGTGTGTCCGGAGCGACCTGGTATGAGGGCGGTTACCGCGCGCAGATAGTCGCGTATGCCTGCACAAGACTCGCGAAGCTGGCGCTCGACCAGGAGGACGCGGGCGGGCTCGACTACATGAAGATATGGTCGCAGCAGTCCGCCGGGGAGGTGCTCGAGAAGCAGCTCGTGACGATCGGCGAGACCATGCTCCGCGTGTTGCAGGACCCGCCGCTGGCGGGTCAGAACATCTCCGAGTGGGCGAAGCTGCAGGCGTGTCGCAGCAGGGCGCTCGAAACCCAGGTGCCCGTGGTCAGGGGCTTCGATGAGTGGCTGCTGACGAGCGACGACAGGCGCGCGAGGAAGCGCGATCAGCGCACCACCGGGCTGATCGATCGCGGTCTCGATTCGGTCAAGCAGGTCGTGTCCCGCCAGCCGAAGTACTGGGAAGCGCTGCGAGAGTTCGCCCGCTCCAATCGAATCCTGCTTCCGGACGATGAGAAGGCCTTGGTGCCAGCTTGCCGGATGCCGAGCATGATCCCGACCGACCGTCAGGCGGCCCGCCTGCTGCAGCTAGCGGAGCGGGCCGTGGAGGCAGGCTGGCGGTACGAGTAACTCTCGGAGCTTCAGAGGGACTCGGGGAATGCGGTAAGTGCAGTTTACAGACTGAGGCGTCCGCACTTGCACTGGTATGAGCCGGTTGCGGGTACGCAATTGCGCGCCTGTCTTATCGTTGTCTGTCCGAAGGCGGCGGGATTTCACGAGAGGCTGAGTGACTGTGGAGCCACCTTACGGCACTCGCAGCAGCTGTAGCCTGCAGTCTGGAGTTCCGAAGTGCGCATTCCCACACCACAAGCACGCGCCAGCCGGCCCCCCGCAGTGCACGCATCTGGCGAATATCTCGCCTGCGGTTCCCGATAAGTTTTTTAGACCAGAAGGGAGCCCGCGTCTTCGGAGAGGTTGCGTAAGCGCAACCCGGATGCCTGTGCCAGAAGCACCCGTGCACGAAAATCACTGCTGAGTACCGGCGCAGTACGAGATCCGGGCGTCCCGGAAGATCTCGCCGGTGTAGCCGAAATCGAAATCCCGCGTGATGCAGGGCCGAGCGAAGCAGGCTCTCCGGGGCAGTGTTTGTGCCCCGAATCCGCGCCATATTGCGGCTTCTTTGCGAGGGTGTAAGGCGGTCTGCCATTACGCAGCGGGACGAGGCAGCCTCGGCAAAATCGCTAGTGTCCGTTCAGGCGGGCAGCGACGCGGCGAATGACCCTTCGCTCACTCGCGTTGGCTGCCTTCATAAGCGTCCCGATAGCGCCGCGCATGACACCGGAGCTCAAAGGCCGAACTTCCGTTGGTTCACCCTTTGTCGACCGTGGGTGTGCAGTTGTTCGCCGGTACACGTAATTGGCGAGTTTCGTCACCGGAGCGATTGCATCCGTGATGACTTCGCGCATTCCGGACGGGAGCTGAACCCGCATCTTTGCAACGTTAACTCGAAATGCATTGTCGAGCTGCGGAGAGAACCGTAGCGCGACGCGGGCGAGCTTCGTGTGTTCATCAAGGGTCCGGATACGGCACCATCCTCCGCTCTGAATAAGCCTGTTTGCACGATAGACATAGAAGCCCTGCTGCTGATTCCAGTTGGCGGGCCCACTGGCCCGCCTGAAGCTATCTGAACAGGAGAAGTCAGACTGGTGAGGCAGAACAAATGGCTCCAACGTGAGCCTGCCCCGCACTCCGCCGTGTGTGACGGTGAGATTCACCGGAGGCAATGACTTGGTCCCCGGCTCCTCTCTCGCAAAAGGATCCCATGGCTCCACGCTGCTGCCGTTAAGGAGAATCTGAAGCGCCGGTCGCCCAGTGACTTCGCCCGACAAGAACCGATGAAAGACGGCGGACAGATGCCCTTCGACTTCGCGACACATGACAGTCAACCGGCGGCGGGCCGACTCGCCCCCAGGAGTTTCGTAGCCGAGGATTCTGTCCAGCCTCTCCCAAAGCACTACGGTACCGGTGCCGTGCCTCAGGGGCGTGAGCAAAGAAGGGCCACCGACATCCCGGGTTACCGGGACCAGCTCCCACCGGTTTGTCCTTTCGATGTGCCCCAGGTCCCAACAGTAGGCGACGACCTCGGATCGCTGACGGCTACTCCGGCTCGCCACCGTTAGCCGTTGGCACTGACTGAGAGAGGCAACCTTGAGGCCGAGACCGAATTTGCCGAGATCATTCAGGGAGTACTCCCGTGAGGAGCCATAGCGCATTGCTTCGCGCAGCGCCGCAGAGGACATTCCCACGCCGTTGTCGGCAATCCGGACCCAGGAGTTTTCTCCCTCAAATTCGATATCGATGGAGATAATCGTCGCGCCCGCTTCGATCGAGTTATCCACCAGATCAGCGACCGCGGTCGCGAATTCATAGCCCATGTCCCTCAGCGAACCGATCAGGCGCTTCGCCGCTGGAATTACCTCGAGCGCGCCGCTCGCTTGGCCCATCAGCATCTGGCTCCCCCTGAATCGGTCTCTATGACTCCATCCGGCCACGCCGCTGAACACCGGCAGGCGCGAAGCACGCCTGTACAGGCCGCCCGGTGGCCGAGACCTGTATGAACTCGAGAAGTGCGGACAAACCGCTCTGAAGACATGTGAAAGAAAAAGGTACCACGACATTGTCGTGCCCTGGTAGGCTTTCGGGCCGTAGGCCATGACCCGATACGCAGGCAGCCGTATGGCTTCGGTCCCAGTGATTGATCTATTCGCCGGCCCGGGGGGACTGGGAGAAGGGTTCAGTGCCTTTCAGGCCGGCGGCCGGTCGCCGTTTGAGGTGCGCCTGTCGATTGAAAAGGACGCGGTCGCGTGCGCAACTCTCAGGTTGCGGAGCTTCTTCCGGCAATTCAAAGAGGCTCCGGAGGAGCTTCTCGCCTACTACGCCGGCGAGGCACCGCTCGCGGACGCCCTTGCTGCGTACCCCGATAAAGCGGCGCGGGCCAGCGCTGCAGTCTGGCAGGCGGAACTCGGCAGAACTTCTCCGAATGCAGTCGTGCACAGGGTGCGGGACCGCATCGGAAAGGCTTCCGATTGGGTCCTGCTCGGCGGCCCGCCTTGTCAGGCCTACTCCATAGCCGGGCGCTCGAGGATGCGATCGACCCATCCCAATTTTGAAAGCGACGAACGCCATTTTCTGTATCGGGAATACCTTCGGATCGTAGCTGATCACGAGCCTGCGCTCTTTGTTCTCGAAAACGTCAAGGGGCTCCTGACGTCGAAACACGGGGGCACAAGGATTGTCACCCGTATCCTTGATGACCTTGCGGCTCCCGGGAAGGCGCTCGGAGAGGGTCGCCGGCGTGCGCGATGCTATCGCCTGTATGCACTCGGCCAGAGAATGGCGCGAGTCCCGTGGATGGACACGGAGTTGCAGGACGGTGAGGAGTTTCTCCTGCGGGCCGAGGAATTCGGAGTCCCGCAGACCCGTCACCGTATCTTTATAGTAGGGGTACGCTCCGACATTCCAGGGAGGCCTGCCGCGCTGCAGCGCCAGCCCGAAATCACGGCGGGTGAAGTTCTGAGTGATCTGCCGCCGATACGCAGCCGGCTTACCCGCGCAGAAGACTCCCTTCTTTCATGGCGCCGCGCGGTAAGCGAGATACGCAATGCCGGTTGGATGTCCCCGTCCGATGACCGCATGCTCGCCCCCGTGGCGCGCGAGATTCGACGTACCCTCGCAACGCTCTCCCAAACGCAACTGGAGGGAGGCGCCGCATACGTGATGCATCGTGCCTCCCCCAAGGCTCTGGCTGCCTGGTACCGACATAAAGCCGTCGGACTCACTCACCATGAGTCCAGGGCACACATGCAGTCTGATCTGCATCGGTATGTCTTCGCTTCAGCCTTCGCGCGCGTTCATGCCCGGTCTCCGGAGCTCAAGGATTTCCCGAAGGAGCTCCGGCCCGCTCACCGAAACGTCACTACCGCGATCGAGGGCGGAGAGATGTTCAACGATCGGTTTCGGGTTCAGCTGGCAAACCGACCCTCTACGACCATCACCTCACACATCAGCAAGGACGGCCACTACTACATTCACCCGGACCCAACCCAATCCAGGAGTCTCACCGTCCGCGAAGCCGCTCGCCTGCAGACCTTCCCGGATAATTACTTTTTTGAGGGAAATCGGACGGAGAAGTACCAACAAATCGGCAATGCAGTCCCGCCGCTTCTTGCAGTGCAGATTGCCCGCGTTGTCTATGAACTCCTCATTGCAGCAGAGAGCTTGGCTCCGACATCGGTGCCTGGAGCGAAGCGGCGCGCGGCAGTGGCCTGAGAACGCGGTGAGTCCTGGTACCTCCTGCGTTCCGCAGTCCTCGCGCAGGTGCGGCATGTCTTTGGCTCGGGGCCTATTTCCTGGGGTACATCATAAGAAGCGGCCTGTTCTTCTCGGGATCGTGGCCGATTTCGAATCGATCCAGGGGCAGGGAATACGTCCTGCCGGTCGCTGGCTGTTCGAGTGTCACCAAATGAGCAGTGCAATTCTTAACAACGCACTCTGCTCTTTCTCTATATCGAGGATTAGCTTCAGCAAGCCCGTCGCTCAATCGGCAGCCGATTGCCCATACCGAGATCAACCCCTTGTTCCTGTATCGCAGTATCTCCCGGCACCTGTCTACCCGACTCAGTATCAGCTCCTCAAATTGCTGCGGCGATGCCTTAGCGCTCTCGGAGCCTACTCGAACAAATGCCGGGCCTGTGAAGTGCGGCTTGCTGTTGCTCGGCGGAATGATGACTGCAAGCACATCTTTCCCTTCGATCGTTAAGACCTCTGTTGTGTACTTGATCGGTGGGTAGCAGTCTTCTTGGCACGCGTCGCGGACTCTGCCTTGCAGTTTCTCTACGTTTTGCACGCCAGCCGCGGCCCCGGGCTTATTATCGACGCCAATAAACAGGATCGCCTCGCGACCTTCTACTGTGTTTGCGAAGGCAGATGCGGTCTTGCGAATATCCTGGGGCTTAACGCCGTCCGACTTACGCTCAACGAAATTGTCTTCGCGAGCTTGCATGCGGGCTAGAAGTTCCTCTCTGGTCATCTGGACCTCCGCAAGCACCTATTTATCCTTGCGCTCAGACTTCGGCGTAATCGGAGAGCGTGAACGGGCGAATCGGGAAGTCCGCGTCCGAGCAGAACACAACGGGGATGTGTGTATAGCCCATCTCTCTCGTGACTCTATAGCGGTGCAGCCCGGCGATGAGGTAAGTGCTACCCTCGTGCTGGTAGACACAGATGGGCGGTAGCGGCGTATCGGCCGCCATTACGGTTCGCATGTTGTCCAGCCGCGGCAAACCACGCGCCGCTACGATCGACGCCTTAGGCGGGATGACCCGCTCGACCGGCAAGATCGCATCAGGTGTGCCCATAAAGGCGTACGTGCTCATCACTTGTGCAGGCAGTGGGGACCCTTGGGAATTAGACGGGATCGGCAAATCGCCGACGCAGATCCTCAGCCGATCGGCCAATCATTCGGTGCTTAGTCCAAAGTTCCACAATGCTGAGGACTCCGCGAGTCACGGTCGTGAATGAGACGACTAGGGCGCGCCGCTCCTCCTCGCTTAAGTGATCATTATTATTACCGATCCTAAAAATGCGGCGACCATCAGCTCCTTTGGCGGATCGAGCGAGAAAGTGGCGCACATGAGCACCTGAAAGGTGCACGTAGTCCGATGACTGCTCGTAGGCCAACCTAACCCAGGGATTCCCCTTCTCGAGCAGCTCAAGGAGCCGGGCATCCGTCATTCTGGCGCCAGTCTTGTCTTTCAGTTTCCGTAGTGACACCCCGTTGATGATCTCTACGGCCGTGTCGTGCGGGTCCGAGGTGTTGAGCACCCCGTGGAACCGCAGAACGTTATCCAGCTGCATCCGCAACAGGGCTGCGGCGCATATGTAGCCGTGCTTCGGCATGAGCATTAGGAACCCCTCGGCGATGTTCAACGAGCGGTCCAGGACTGCCATCGCCAAGCCGTCGCAGGGGAATAACTCGCCGCCGCAAGCGTCGTAGAGCGCCTGCCCAGCCGCCACATACCGTTTCCGGAGACTGCGGAGCTCCTGGAGCGACTTCTTTAGTTCCTTGCACATCGGCGACCGAACGCTCCGGCCTACAGCCCAGGTCCGCTCAGTTTGGTCAACCCGTGATCGCCTGACTTGTGGAGGTTTAGCAGGCTCTTGTTACCCAATGGCTTGAGCGGCAACGGCAGCGAATGAGCGAGCATAGAGCCGTACCCGAGTGCTGCAACCCCAGGCTCAAAGTCCCAACCCTTGCTGACGACGCCATGTACATAGATTCCTTCGTGATCAAAGATTGGGCTACCGCTCATCCCGGGCGGCAATCGAATGGCCGCGGAGAAGCAGGCGCCGGGCGTCGATACGTGCCGTTTGGTGAGGTTATCGGGAAAGCGCTCGAGGATAGGGCCCGTGGATGCATGGAGGCTGAAAGGGAAATCACCAGATACAACCCGCTCTGGTCCCTGCGTCAGCTCCACGTCTCGCATTTCGCCGTAGCCAATTGCTGTAGCTGCCTTGCCAACGGCCATTCCTTGGCCAGCCAACCCAGGCTGCACAATGGTTAGCGGTTGATGAGGGATATCTTCCGCGATCGGCGCGACTTTGCAGACTGCCGTGTCCGATGTGAGCTTCAAATTTACGCCGGCTATCGGGAGTGGATTCTCGGCACGCTCACCCAAGAATGCCGCCCATTCGATATCCCGGAAGATGTACGCCTTCCCCTGCGTTAGCGGATTCAAGGGGATCATTACCCCCAGCTTTAGGTCACCGAGGAACCACGATTGATCATCGAGCTCTGTAACGCCGCCGTATCTCCGTTCAATCGGGTCGGTGATTACATGTGCGGCCGTAATCAGCAGGCCACTGCAGCTAATAAAGAAGCCAGTTCCGAGGCAGCCCAGGGTTTGCTGGCCCGGTGTGTGCGCGACTATCGGAACAATGCTTTGGGCCAGCAGGAAGCCGATTGTTCCGAAAAGAGAACGCTGTACCACGAGCTCATCAGAGATAGGGAAGAAATCGCCTGAGCATCCAGGACGTGGCTGCAATCGGAGCGCGATTAATTCTTGAACTGTCCATGTGCCGTCGGCTCTACGACCGTAGTGCGGTTTCAGGAGTCCCAGCCCTGATGCAGGCGCCGAGTTCGGCCGCATGGCCTCACGTACTTCCGGGGTTGGCGAGAATAGCGAGCAGTCGTCCGCTAGCCTCACTGTCCTTTAGCAGGGCCTCGTGTGCGTCGGCCCAAGGCCCGGCCGCATTCAACATGCAACGCACGAGGTCGTCCACTTCTACGTTATATTCCCCGAGCCTGGTGTCATCGGCCTTAACGCTGTGGGAGTGCGTTCCGTCGCCTGGTGGGGCCAGCAGCACGATGCGGCCCTTGGGTTTCTGGCCGTCGCCCAGAATCCCGCTGCCGTTGTGCAAGAACGAACAACGCGCCGCGTAGATCACGTCCGCACCTAGCGCGAGATATTTTTGATTACGCTCCAACCACCTGGTTACGCGTTGCTCGTAATTGCCTTTAATTCCTTCCAGGCTCGCGCAAATATCGGGTAACGCCAGTGCGAGAGCCAGAGCTGGATACCAGCATTGCCGGCGGATGCAATCGTCTAGCTGGGATAGGTAGTCGCGAAATGCAGCCATGACTAATCGTGCGCCCTAACCAGTCGGGGAACCCTGGGCGCACAGTTTCTCTCCGTAGTTTGTTAGCGAGACACGCGTCGCACCTTGTTAGAACGGGATGTCATCATCGAATTCCTCACCCTTCTGACTATCCGTTTTCTCACTGGCTGGTTTCTTCTGCACCCAAGTCGGAAGCACGGGTGCCTCGCTCTCTCCTCGGGCCACAGCGCAGAATTGGTCCCAGTGCTCGCGCAGGCGTTCAAGGATCAAGGACTCCTCTTTAACGTTCCATTCCCACTTTTCTTGGGATCCCCAACGGCCGCGCCACAGAAATCCGTTCTCACGTATCAGTTTCCAGCGCTTCTGTTCCTCATGAGTCAGCAGCTCGGGGTACTTAAGTGCCAGCTTGGCGAACCTGTCGGCATCGTCGACATCCCATAGAGACTCCCCGTCGTCGGAGACTGTTGTCCCCGTGTCGCTGTTGTATCCCGAGCCCTCTCTGAGTTTGACCCGCTGGAGGCTGTCTTCAATGGCCCATTCAATGAAGCTCGACAAAGTGCGCCGATGTTTGAGGGCTGCCAGTTCGGCGAGGTAGCGCAGCTTAGGGTCAAGCCGCACCGTTACCGTTTCAGATCGCGTGAGCTTCCCACCTCCCTTGGATTTCTCCCGCGTTGGCATGCGCCGTACCCCGTTACGTGACCGCTATACGGACGCAACTCTACGTGCACATGTGTTGTCTTGCAATACATAGAATAGACCGATAGCATCGTGCTTAATTAGCTTCTGTCTACCTGGGAGCCTGTTGTCGAGGTGGTAAGAGAGCTCATTGGACGGGTGTGGCACCAATCGGGGTCGAGTGCTACACGAGCACAGGAGCACATACGAACTACGGAATGACGTGAGCAAGTGGAGTACAGCAGACGGTACTAACACGTTGATCTGCAGAGAGTTCTAGATTATATGACCTACAACTCAACAAATGAGTAATCACGTTACGGTGTAAACTAGATATTGTAATTGTCCCTTATAGCGCGATAATCATGCTGACTCGATCAGAATCAGTCGTACGAGCGAAAGGCGGCTGATGCAGAATGCAAGGGTCAGGTGGGCAAGTTGGGAAGACGCGATGAGTACCGCATCTACGGCAAAACGCATCTCAAAGGGCAAAGAGCGCGCCCTCCTGATGCGCACGGAAAACTGGCCCGACCTGCCGGAGGAGCGGCTTTGGAACCGCGCCAAGTGCCACGGCTATACCACCGTGCCGCGCACTCTGGCGCTGGTCATGAACATTATCGACAGCCTAACCAAGAACCAGCCGGCGGGACGCACGTACTTCGGCCTCTGGTGCCGCACCTACGATGAATCCGTAGTGATCATCGAGAACCCGATGTCCCTCGCGTTCGAAGCCGGTTTCACAGGCGAGCGAGCGGTGACTACCTGGCGGCAGCGGATGCAGGCGCTCATGGAACTCGGGTTTATCGATGCGAAGCCGGGAAGCTCTGGGGAGTTCCATTTCGTTCTGCTTTACAACCCGCATTGGGTTGCTTGGCAGCTGAAATCCAAGATTCAGCCGCAGGCATTCATGCAGCTGACGGACCGCGCAGTGGACATCGGCGCGAAGGACTTCATCGAGCTCAGGCCAGACCCTGAGCCGCCAAAGAAACCCCACAAGGGTTCAAAACAAGGAGAGTCGTAATGATGAAATCAACTCGTCGGCCCTAGCTGCCCACCTGCCCGGCTAGGGCCAAGAAAAAGGCCCCTCAGCATCGTCTCACTCGTGGTGGAGGCGGCGGTGCGGGGGCCGTGGCGGGCACCTGAATGCCCTATCCATGTTTAGTGTACCGCGTGGGCCCGGCTCTTTCGAGAGCGGCGTCACAGCCGGGAAGGCCTGGCTGCGCGGCGGAGAATCGCAATGGCTGAGTTCGAAGTTAACTGCATCACCAAACCGAACCGTGAGAGTCGCCATGAGCACATCACGCACGTTGGCAATTCGAACACTGGCTGGCAGCTGACCCGCGAGGCAGCAATAAGCCGGATCGAAAGCAAGCAGGAGTCTTACTACACCGTCGACAAGCAGACGAATAGGAAGGTCTACATCGGCGTGGTCCGCGAGGCGGGGAAGGCTCCCTTCCTGCGGACACACGCAGACGGTAAGTGGAACGACAACTTACTTGCACAGCGGGAATGCGGTGCTAGCTGCAAATTGGTGGCGTAAAGCAGAAAACGGGGCCGGCCGCGCAAGCGGCCGCGCTCTAAAGGGCTCCGCGTGGAAGCAAACGAGCAGAAGCAATAAGGATCAATTCCGCGACAAGGATGAACGACTTTTTTCAACACTGGCTGACCCTGTTCCCGATTTTCGGACAGTTTAGAACTGGACTAAGCTGACTTCTGAAGTCCTCCAGAACGGGAGAAGAGGACCATGAAGGGCAAGCGATTTACTGACGAGCAGATCGCCTACGCACTGCGCCAGGCCGAAGGCGGAACGCCGGTGGCGGACGTCTGCCGGCAGCTCGGTGTGAGCGAGGCGAGCTTTTACCTCTGGAAGAAGAAGTACGCGAAGCTCGGGCTCACCGAGATCCGCGAGCTCCGCCAGCTGCGCGATGAGAACGCACGCTTGAAGCGCCTGGTGGCCGATCTGACCCTCGATAAGCACATCCTGGGCGAGGTGGTCCGAAAAAAGCTCTGAGGCCAGCGCGCCGTCGCGCGCTGGCCCAATGGATGCGGGAGCGTTACTCGGTGAGTGTGCGCAAGGCGATCCGGCTCGCCCAGTTCTCGCACGGAGGTTGGTATTGCAAGAGCAAGGCTCGAGATCAGTCTGCGCTGCGCTTGCGGATCCGGGAGATCGCACACGCCAGGCCGCGCTTCGGGTACCTGCGTATCCACGCGATGCTGCGTCGTGAGGGCTGGCGGGTGAACAAGAAGCGTGTCCATCGTTGGTATCGGCTGGAAGGCCTGCAAATACGCATGCGCGTGCGTCGTCGCAAGCACATGTGCCTGCATCGAGGCCCGGTCCCTCAGGCGCAGCGCACGCACGAGCGCTGGAGCATGGATTTTGTCCATGACCAGTTATTCGGCGGCAGGCCATTTCGGGTGCTCACCCTGGTCGATCAATTTAGCCGTCAGACTCCGTTGCTTGAGCCGAGGTTTTCGTTCTCCGGCCGCGACGTGGTCGCGGCCCTGGATCGAGCCATTGAACGAGCAGGCACCCCGGTGTCGATCACCGTGGATCACGGCACGGAGTTCACCTCGAAGGCGCTCGAGGAGTGGGCGTATCAGCGCGGGGTGAAGCTCGACTTCATTCATCCGGGAAAGCCGACTGAGAACGGGCACATAGAGTCGTTCAACGGACGGCTGCGCGATGAGTGTTTGAACGTCACACAGTTCACGTCGATCGAGGACGCCTGCGCCAAGATCGAAGCCTGGCGGATCGACTACAATGCACATCGACCCCACAGCTCGCTCGGCAACCTGACACCGGTCGAGTTCGCGAAAAAGCGTCAGGAGCAACGGACCTCAGAAGCAGCGAATCTCTAGCGCCGAACTGTCCATGAAAAGGGGCAGCGTCACTGGCCGGGAAAACTCCAGCTCAATCCGCTACTAAAGGCGGGGGGACGTCGACCCGAAGCGAAGGTAAGAGTTGAGAGAGCCGGATTCTCCGTCGGCATTAGTTAGCGATGGATGTAAAGACAATCCCGTAGGAGTTGTTGAGATCGAATGTGCGAATAGACCTGTGCAAGCTGCGGCCGGGCGACGTGATCTTCTCAAGGGACCCCACGTGGGTTTCAAGGGCAATTGCTGTCGCGACCGGTGCGCCTTACTCACACGCGATGATTGTGGTGTATCCCGATGTGTGGTTTGAAACCGACGGCGCTGGCTCCGGATTCAGGATTATCGAAGACGCGGAATATTTCGAGATCAAGAAGGACACATACGCGATCCTTGCGGACCTTCCCTGCTTGAAGCTGGATGTCTTGCGCCCGGTTGTAAATCCGTCACCCGTCCGAGTGCTCAGCGCCATCCGAGAGCGCATCGCCCTTAGGTATCCGGGCCTCATTGAATTCTTACCTCTGGTTTTCTTTCTACAGCCCTTCCCAAAGTTCTCAAGAGGGTTGGTGAGAAGCCTTTCTCCCAAGTCAGACGATGTCGGTGGTTATTGTTCGCAAATGATCAGTCAGATACTGAGGGACCTGTACGGCGTATCCGTCGGCGGACCGGATGACCATATCTCGCCCGGAACGTTGAGGAGAAGACTTATCAAGGCTGGCGCTGTTACTAGGGTCAGTTCCATCGCTTCTGAGCCCGCGGATACCTGGACCGAGTGCAAGCAACTCGCGATGATCTATCGCGACCTTACGAAGGTTACGCGCAAGCTGATGGCGTACCAATATCCTCATAGAGAAGGTTCCTTCCACGAAGCGCTCAACGACACCTTTGAGAGTATGGCGATCTGGGATGATCCAAAGAGGTATGCGATTCGGACGGAGGACCTCAAGCGCATGCTCACTGACGCGAAGTTCTTCAGTGTGCACGAGATGGTCTGGCCCGGTAAGTACACTTAGATTTCGCTCAGACTGAACAATCACATGCGGACGTTGTTGGTCGCAGGAGCGCCCTATCCTCGCAGGAACCTCGGCTGCTCGGGCGTCCCAGACGGCTGCATGATGTTGGTTTCAGGTACGGCGGCGACGGGAAGCAGCCGAGGAGGCATTTGTGTTGGTATGCCCTTTCTTATGTCCCGCCATCGTCATTTTCTAACTCCTAACACGCGCCGATGTCCTAGAAATTCAGCTATTTGAACGCGTTTTGGCCGGCTCCTCGGCTCTCATAACGCCGAGGTTCTGCGACGTGCGGCGCGCTTGCGTTTCAGCGCACCGTCAATGGCGGCTGCCTGAGCATCTACCAGCTGCTGCTTCACGTCGAGCGCGCCGAGCTTAACGTAGACTCGAGAAGTCACATCACTCCTGTGCCCGAGCAGCTCGCCAATCATCTGAGCCGTGTGACCTGCAGCGCCGAGCCAAGAGCCGACGGTGCGGCGAAGATCGTGCAGGTGTAGATGCGGCAATCCGGCACCCTTGCGCATCTCGTCCCATGCATCCTGAAAACTGTCCCGATGCCCGCGATCCCAACGTCCGACGAAGACGTGAGGGTTACCCTCGACGCGCGCCAGCTTTTTGAGAAGGCGAACGGCGTCCGCATCGAGCGGCACTGTACGGTCGGTGCCGTTCTTCGTATCCACGAACTTTACGGTCCCGCCCTTGAAGTCCACGTGTGACCAGTCGAGCTTCAGCAGCTCGCCCCGCCTCGCGCCGGTGCGCAGAGCGAGCCACACAAAAGCGCGCGCATGTCTGTCCGGGTGTTTGTTGATGGCCTTGGCGAGTTTCGGCAGTTCCGCCGGCCGCAGAATGACATCGCGCGGCTTTTCCTCGTTCATCCCGACGCCAAGGCAAGGGTTGCGGAAGTCGCCGGGGAGGGTGCCCTCGGCGACTTGCCAGTTGATCGCAGCTTTAAGCGCCTGCAGCGCGCGGTTAGCGACGTACGCGCCCCCGACGGACCGCCGCCACTCACCGCCCCGCTTGCCCCTCGCGGACACCACGCGTCGCTCGGAAGCCCGCCGGTGCCACTCGCGCACGTCGGCCGTCGTGACCTCGGTCACCCGCTTGGCACCGAAGGTCTTCTCCAGGTGTGTCTTCCACAGTCCCTCGAGGTCCGCGGGAGTGCGGTCCGCGCCGCGCACCTTGAGGTGCTCGTCCATGTAGCGACGCCAGAGCTGTGCCACGGTGCCGAGTGCGCGCTCGCGTTCCTCGGCCGCCTGGAAATCCTCGCCCTTGTCGGCAGCGGAGAGTGCGGCCCTGGCCCAGATCCGCGCATCATCGACCGAGTGATTCACCGTGCGCCCGAGCGTCTTCAGCCGCTGGCGGCCGGCGACCCGATAGCGCAGCACGAAGGACTTGACGCCGCCGGCGGTGATCCGCACCCCGAGTCCGACCTGGTTCGCGTCCCACGTGAACTGCGGCTCGGCATCGGTGCGCGAGTAGCGCACCGCCTTGACGTTGGCCTGCGTTAAAACCAGGGGGTCGGCCATGTGAGCAGCATGTGAGCAAACTGCACGGAAACCCACTATATTCGACTAGACGCGCGCGCACTACGTTTTCCGCCATTTCAGCAACTTACGTCACAAGGCAACACTCGGCAAAACTCGTTTGGTCTGGCTACGAACCAGGGGGTCGGGAGTTCGAATCTCTCCGGGCGCGCCAATAAATCAATCCCTTGCGCTTTGTGAGACTTCGGCTGCTCGTGGGCTCTGCCGTGCAGCCGCTACTCAACGGCGACGCCTAGCGAGCGATCAGTCCCTGCTTCGACAACTGGCTCGAGACCGCATCGGCAACCTCGATGATCAGGCCCTGCATGCCGTGGGGGTTGCGCGACTGGCTCGTGCCTGCCCAGAGAAGCTTGTTCTGGGTCAGCGAGTAGACGGCCGTTTCGACGGTCACCAGCGTCTCAGTTTGAACCGAGCCAGAGGAGTAGCTCAGCGCGACGCCAGCGGACTGGTAGTACGATGCGAACGAAGTGTACGCCGCACCCGAGAAGCCACCCGGGTCGACGATGACTGTCTGGTTGTGGCCGACGACGCGCATGACCACTACACCGGCGACGCCCGCTTCCTTGAACTTGGCCACGGCATAGTTCACGTCAGGATGACCATAGCCTATCAGCTGGTGTGCAGGGACTCCGTGCGCACCGCGGATCGTGAGATCGTTGGACAGGTACACCTCTGCATCGCGCTGCTGCGTCTTGTTGCTGGAGATGACCAGCGCCGCGACGCTCCTGCCGGCCGGATCGACGGGCTGCGCGTCCGGCGCCTTCCAGGTCGAGAGGAAAGTGGTGGTGCTCCCGCAGGCGCTCAGGCACAGAGCGGCGGCGACGGGAATCAGACCGCGCAACGTTTGCGACAAGAGAGTCTCCCGGTCGAAGGGGCCAGATGTGAGGGACAGTAGACGGTGTGCGGGCCGAGTAGCAAGCATTACCGTCGTCTGACTCGCCGCCAACTGCGGCTCTCGCACCATGCGAAGTGTCTATCGAGGCGGAGGATTTCGTCCGAGGTCCATCAGCAGCATCGTCAGGAGATAGAGGCGGGGAGTGACCGTGTCCAGCACGAGAAACTCCTTGTCCGAGTGGAACCCGCCGCCAACAGGCCCGAGGCCATCGAGGGCGGCAACTCCCGCGTCTGCCGCAAGCGCCGACTCGGACGCCCCGCCGTTACCACCGGCCGCCAGGGCGCGGCCGATACCGGCATAGATCCGCTGCGCCCGCGCCGCGAGCTTGTCGGTGGCGGGATTGTTCGGTAGCGGCGGGAAACCCTCGCCGCCGCTGATCGTGACCTTGGTGTCGGGGATGACCGTGGTCTCGGCGTTCTTGCGCAGGATCTGCTCGACGCGGGCGAAGTCGGTCTTGTCGCGCACGCGTACGTTGACCTGGGCCGAAGCGTCCTCGGGGATGATGTTGGCGCGCGTGCCGGCCTGCATGACGGTGAGATTTGCGGTGAGACCGTCACCGGACTTCGGGAATACGTTCAACCCGGAGATCTGATGGATCAGCTCGAGCGCGGCGTTCCGGCCGTCCTGGGGAGCGACTCCTGCATGCGCCGCCCGGCCCTTCACGTCGATGCGGAAAGTCTCGGAGCCCTTGCGCCACACGGTGAGCGTGTCGGGGAGGTCTCCCGGCTCGAGGTTGAGCTCGACGTCGGTGTCCTTGAGAATCTTACCGATGAGGGCTCTCGTTCCGGGCGAGCCGCGCTCTTCCGACGTCTCCATCAGGAACACGATCTTGCCGAAATCCCTGAAGCCGAGGTCGTGAAGGATCTGCAGCGCGTACACGCCCTCGACGACGCCGCCCTTCTCATCGGAGACGCCCGGCCCGTAGGCCCGCTTGTCGTCCGAGCGGAACGGCCGGCGCTGCACGGTGCCGGGCTCGAACACGGTATCGATATGCCCGATCATGAGAATACGGGTCTTGCCGCGGCCGGTCAGTGTCATCACGGTGTTTTCCGCGAGACCCTGCTGCTCGGCAGGAACGGACTCGATCGACATCCCCAGGGCCTCGAGTCGGGGAATCAAGGTGCTTGCGACCTTGCGGCCGCCCTCGACGTCCCCGGTTCCGGAGTCGATGTTCACGACCTGCTCGAGCAGTTGGAGCTCGGCCGGCCGGGCGGCCTGCGCGGCCTTGAGTACCTTGGCGTCGCTGCCCGCCGCGCGCGCGGCCAGCGTCAGGGCCGCCAAGGCCACGGCGCCGGCGACTGCGTATAGGTCGATGTAACGTCTGACCATCTTGGCTTGCCCCGGGCGTTCGTGGCCGACTCCGAGATGATCGCACGGGCTGCCGGCGCGCGCATTGTGGCTACCGGCGCGCCAATAGCGTGCGCTGCGCACGGTGCCAGCTCGACTCCGTGACCCGGCTCACAGATAGCGGCTGTCGTGCCTGCCGCAGTGCCGCCGGTCGAGCAGAATGTTGCCTCATGAGCATGACTCAGCTGGTCATCGGCACGGCCTTTGGCTTTCTGGTCGCCCAGGGCCTGCTGTACGGGCTCGGGCGGCTGATGGGGTGGCTTAAGCCAGGCGAGCTGTTGATGCGAGCTCGTGCGATGCGCGCCGCCCCGGCTCCGAGCCTCGTCGGCGCCTTCATCAAATACGCCGCCCCGGTCGGGGTCGGCGCGGCTCTCATCACGCTCGCCGTCTGGGCGGCGAGCGACTATTTCGCGGCGAAATCCGCACGCAATGCCGAGGCGAACCTGTTCGATTCCTCGGCATCGGCGCCGGCCGCGGAGCAGGACAGCCCGCCCGTGCGCAGCGCGGCCCTCACGCCGGCACCCGCGCCGGTGGCGGACCCGCCGGTGAGCAGCGCGCCGGACCCGTACACGGATCCCGAGTTCAGGGTGCAGCACAAGCCGCACCGCGGGGGCGCGGCTCCGAGCCTCAAGGAGGCGCTGGTCCAGAAGGAAGAGACCCGCGCCCGCAACGAGCTGCTGCGCGAGCTGCAGCAGCACGTCCAGCGCTCTCAGTACGACTGCGAGGCCGCGGACCGCGCCGGCAAATACCTGAAGGCCGGCCTCGATGTCTGGGGCTTTGCAACCTGGCAGGTGAAGTACTTTCCGCAGAGCAACTATCGCGGCGCGACCCTCGAGCAGTGCCGGGACATCAAGAACGTGGTCGCCTCGTCGGTCGACCTGCAGTCGGCCGTCGCGCAGCAGAGCCCGGCGAATCCCGATCGCTGAAGCGGACGGCGCCCGCCCGACGGCGCTCATGCACTAGACTCCCGGGACGTGTAAGCCGCCCGGGGGTATCCGATGGCCGACGCATGGGGCGAGCGCATGCCGCGCTCGGTGGGGCTGCTCGATGCCGTCGCCGTTTCGATCGGTATCACGATCGGCAGCGGGATCTTCCGCGTTCCTGCCACGGTGGCCGCTCTCCTGCACGACCCGGGATCGGTGATCCTGTGCTGGCTGCTCGGCGGTGTGATGGCGCTCTGTGGCGCGCTGACCTTCGCCGAGCTCGCCGCGGCGCTGCCGCGCTCGGGTGGCATGTTCGCCTACATCCTCGAGGGCTTCGGGCCCGTCCCGGCATTTCTCTTCGGCTGGGCCGAGCTCACGGTGGTGCGCGCCGCCGCGCTCGGCGCCATCGCCACCATTTTCGCCGAGTACCTCGGCTACTTCGTGCCACTCACCAGGCCGCAGCAGCATCAGGTGGCAGCCCTCACCATCGTCCTGGTCGGTGTGCTGAACTACGTGGGCGTGCGGCGCGCGGCGGCCGTGCTGAGCGTGACCACGTATGCCAAGTACGCCGCCGTCGTGGCGCTCGGACTCCTTTCCCTGACTGCGCACGGCGCCAGTGCGGCGCACTTCGTTCCTCTCTGGAGCGGGACCTTTTCGCTGTCGCTGGTGGCGACGGCGCTCATCCCGGTCATGTGGACCTACGACGGCTGGGCCGACCTGGCGGCGATCGGCGGCGAGGTGAGCAACCCGCAGAGGACGCTGCCGCGCGCCTTGATCGTCGGCTGCGTGAGTGTGGCGCTCGTTTACCTGCTGGTGAACCTGGCCTTCATCTATGTCCTGCCGCTGCCGGAGATGGCGGGCTCGACGCTGATCGCGACGACGGTCGCGACGCGCATTCCGCTGCTGGCGGGGGCCGGCACGGGACTGATCGCGGGACTCGTGATGCTCGCAACCTTCAGCGGGCTCAATGCCTCGCTCATGATCGGCGCCCGCATCTTCTTTGCGATGGGCGATCGCGGCCTGCTGTTCCGCGCGGTGGCGCGCGTATCGCCCCGCTTTGACACGCCCTCGGTCGCCATCGTGATCTGCACCGCTCTCGGAGTGGTGTATGTGCTGCGGAACGACTTCGCCCAGCTCGCCGACAAGTTCATTCTGGGGATCTGGCCTTTCTACGCACTCACCGTCGCGGCGGTGTTCGTGTTGCGGCGGCGGCGGCCGGAGCTGCCGCGCCCCTACCGCGTATGGGGCTACCCGTTGGTACCCGCGGTATTCCTGCTGGCCTCGGCCGGCATGGTGGTGAACGCGCTCATCACCGATCCGGTCAACACCGGCGTCACGATGCTCATCATCGCCGCCGGGCTGCCCGTGTATTGGCTGCGCGGCCGGATCGACGGCCTTCGGCTAAGATAGCGCGCCCTCGAGTAAGGACCTCATGAGCCCGCGACCGGCCGGCAACGCCGCCTTCGTCTTCATTTTCATCGCCGTCCTGATCGACTCGATCGGATTCGGCATCATTCTGCCGGTGCTCCCCGGGCTCATCATGCAGCTGACGGGCGTGACGGTGGACCGCGCGGCTGGCTACGGTGGCGCTCTCGCGTTCGTGTACGCGTCGTTGCAGTTCTTCTGCGCGCCGGTGCTCGGGAACCTGAGCGATCGCTTCGGGCGGCGCCCGGTGATCCTGTTCGCGCTGTTCGCGCTCGGGGTCGACTACCTCGTCATGGGCTTCGCGCCCGTCATCGCCTGGCTGTTCGTCGGCCGCGCGATCGCCGGGATCGCCGGCGCGTCCTTTACGCCGGCGTACGCCTATGTTGCCGACATCAGCCCGCCGGAAAAGCGCGCCCAGAACTTCGGCCTCATGGGCGCGGCCTTCGGCCTCGGCTTCATTCTGGGTCCCGCGATCGGCGGTCTGCTTGGAGGCCTGGGTCCCCGCGCGCCGTTCTTCACCGCCGGCGTCATCGCGCTCGCCAACGGCACGCTGGGTATCGTCGCGCTGCCCGAGTCGCTCCCTCCGGCCGCGCGCCGGCCCTTCGATTGGCGGCGCGCCAACCCCGTCGGAACGCTGCGCCAGATGCGGAGGTTTCCGGCGGTCGCCTGGCTCCTGGGCGCGCTGTTTCTCTGGCAGCTCGGGCACCAGGTGCTGCCGAGCACCTGGGCGTTCTACACGATCTCGAAGTTTCACTGGACGAGCGCCGAGGTGGGTTACTCCCTGGCTTTTGTCGGGGCCGTGATGGCGACCGCCCAGGGAGCGCTCACGCGCGTACTGATCCCCTCGCTCGGCGGGGAACGGCGCGCGGCCGCAGCCGGCCTGGTGGCTGCGGGGATCGCCTATCTCGGCTACGCGCTCGTGCCGCAGGGGTGGATGATGTATATCGTCTCGCTCAGCACTCTCGTCTTCGCGCTGACCTACCCTGCGATGAATGCGCTCGCCTCGCAGCAGATTCCCGCGAACGCACAGGGCGAGCTGCAGGGGGCCGTGGCGAGTCTCTACAGTCTCAGCTCGATCATCGGGCCGCCGCTCATGACCCAGGTCTTCGGCTACTTCTCGCGGGAAGACTCCGCCGTGCATTTCCCGGGAGCCGCCTTTGTGACGGCCGCGCTCCTCACCGTGGCCTGCGGTGCCCTGTTCGCCAGGGCGCTGCGCCTTGCCCCGCGGCACAGCGCCGCGGCCGCTCCCACTCTGAGCTCCGGAGGCTGAATGCGCCCGCTACTCACGCTCGTTGCGATCCTCGGTGGGCTGACGCAGTCGGCCGCCGTCGCGGGCGCTCCTGCGGCAGCCTCCGAGCTGCCGCCGATCCGTCACGTCTTTGTGCTGGTGCTCGAGAACATGAGCTATTCGCACACCTTTGCAGCGGATTCCGACGCCCCTTACCTCGCGCATACGCTCCCGCGGCAGGGAGCGCTGCTCACGCAGTACTTCGCGATCGGTCACGCGAGCCTCGACAATTACGTGGCGCTGGTGAGCGGCCAGGCGCCGAACCACGCGACGCAGCTCGACTGCCCGACGTTCAGCGAATTCCGGCTCTCCGCGCCGGCGCTGAACGGCGACGGTCAGGCGCTCGGTTCGGGCTGCGTCTACCCGCCGATCGTGAAGACCCTGCCGGATCAGCTCGAGCAGGCGGGCTTCACCTGGAAGGCTTACATGGAGGACATGGGCAACGATCCGCGGCGCGAGCGCGCCACCTGCGGGCACGTTCCACTCGGCGCCTCCGACCCGACCAGCGTGGCTCAACGCGGCGATCAGTACGCCGCCAAGCACGATCCGTTCGTCTACTTCCATTCGATCATCGACAACGCGACGCGCTGCGATACGCACGTGGTGAACCTCGCTCGCCTGCCCGGGGATCTCGCGAGCGCCGCCACTACACCGAACTACGTGTTCATCACACCCAATCTCTGCAGCGACGGCCACGATCCGAAGTGCGTCGACGGGCGCGCGGGCGGACTCATCGCGATCAACGTCTTCCTCACCCAATGGGTGCCGCTGATCGTCAATTCCCCGGCCTTCCGCGCCGACGGAATGCTCATCGTCACCTTCGACGAGGCCGATGGTATCGGTGCGGAGGGCTCGGGAGCCTGCTGCGGCGAGAAGCCGCTGCCGGGGGCGCGCTACGCGCCCGGCTTCAACGGGCCGGGCGGCGGACGGGTGGGGGCGGTGATCCTCTCGCCCTTCGTGAGACCCGGGACCGTCTCGACGGTGGCGTACAACCACTACTCGCTCCTGCACACCGTCGAGGCGATCTTCGGCCTCGAGCCGCTCGGCTACGCGGCCTCGCCGGGCGCGCGGGTGTTCGGAGCCGACGTGTTCAGCGGCGCCGCGCCGCGTCCACCCGCTCGATGAGCTCGTTGACGAGCGGATTCGGGCGGAAGAGGGGACTCAGAAAGCCCTGCTGCGGCGAGAAGCTCACCTCGCGGCCGAAGCGGCCGGCGGTGCGCAGGGTGAGCGTGATGCGCGGTGGGTTGGTGATCCCCGCATAGCTCAGGTTGATGATCTCCGCGAGCGGGATGCGCTCCTCCTCGTCGCCGAAGCGCACCCGCAGCGCATCGCCTTCATCGACCACCTCGTCGGCCAGATCGAACACCAGCCGCCGCAGCAGCACGTAGAAAATCACTGCCACGGCGAGCGGCGCCGTGAAGATCGGCCAGGGCGGGGCATTGGGGCGCCCCCTGGTCAGCATGATGGGCGCCGCCACGGCGAGCGCCAGCACCCCGAAAAGCAGTACCGGCAGAACCTTCTTCTGGAAGAAGGTATTGCGTGAGGAGATGCGTTTCCCGGTGAGCAGGCGGCCTCCCTCTTTGGTGGCAGTCGACAAATGATTGCCGAGGCAGTATTCTTACTGGCAGCAATTATAGCCCGGGCGCGCAGTGCTCGCCCGCGAGAGTATTCCGATGAGCCGCAGGGCCACCATCAAAGCCGAGCCGCCGCCGGCGGCGCAACTCCCGGAAGGGGGATTGGGCGTCGGCTACCTGATGGCCCGCGCCCGCGCCTCGCTCCTCTCGGGGCTGGACAGCGAGCTGGCGCCTTTCGGGCTGAACGCGATGCAATACGCGGTGCTCAAGCACCTGGCGGACGGCAGCGCCCGCACCGCCGCCGACCTCTGCCGGGCCATGTACTACGACACGGGCTCGATGACGCGCATCCTCGACCGCCTCGAGGAGCGGGGACTGCTGCGGCGCGAGCGCTGCCGCGACGATCGCCGGGTGGTGTTCCTGCGGGTCGCCGCGGCCGGGCGCGCGCAGCTGCCGCGTCTGCGGGCGGCGGGCAACCGGGTCCTGGACGATCATCTGGCAGGTTTCCACGCAGCCGAGGTGGAGAATCTCAAGAGCTATCTCGGCCGCATGATCGAAAACGGAAAACTCTCGGGGGGCCACCACCACACTCGAACGGGCAAGTCATGATCATTCACCGCTCTCGCGCTGGCTCGACGCTGCTCGCCGCGGCTCTCATGGCCGCCCTCTCGGGCTGCGTCGACCGCGGCGGCTGGCAGGCCGCGCCGCAGCTCGCACCGGCCAAGCTCACCGCCGAGCGCACCTTGGCGGGTACGTCGTTGGATGCTTCGGCCTGGCCGGCCGAGGGCTGGTGGCAGGCCTATGGCGACCCGCAGCTCGATGCGCTGGTCGCGGAGGCGATCGCCGGGAGCCCCTCGCTGATCGCCGCCGAAGCGCGCCTGCGCGCCGCTCAGGGGCAGGCGCTCTCGGCGGGTGCGCTGAAGCTCCCCAACGTGAGCTTCGATGCGCAGGCGACCCGGCAGCGCTATCCCGAGAACGACCTCTACCCGCCGCCCTATGCCGGCAACTACTACAACAGCGGCCGGGTGGCGTTCGACTTGAGCTACGACATCGATTTCTGGGGCCGCAACCGCGCCTTGCTGGCCGCGGCCCGCTCCGGGGTCGATGCGGCCGAAGCCGATCGGGCGGCGGCCCGCCTCGCGCTCGAAGTGGCGGTGGTGCGCGCTTACGTCCAGCTCGATCTCTGGTACGCGCTGCTCGACGTTGCCAACGAGCAGCTGAAGCAGCAGACCTCGATCATGTCGCTCACGCAGGAGCGCGTCGACGCGGGGCTCGAGAACGTCGCACGCGTCAAGCAGTCCGAGGGGAATCTCGCGCTCACGCGCGCCGGCGTCGCCGCCGCGCAGGCCAGCATCGAGCTGGCGCGCAACCAGCTCGGCGCACTGGTCGGCGCCGGACCGGATCGCGGCCGGGCGCTGACACGACCCCAGCTCACGGCACCGCGCACCATCGCGCTGCCCGCGGCGCTGCCGGCGGACCTCCTCGGGCGCCGGCCGGATGTCGCCGCTGCACGTGCCCAGGTACAGGGTGCCACCCAGGGCGTCAAGGCGGCCGAGGCCGACTTCTACCCCAACGTGAATCTGACCGCGTTCGCCGGGCTCGAGAGCATCGGCCTCGGCCAGCTGTTCCAGGGCTCGGGTACCACCGTCGGTGTGACACCCGCGCTCAGCCTGCCGCTCTTTAACCGTCGCGAGCTGCGCGGCGCACTCGAGGTACGCCAGGCGCAGTACGACGCCCTCGTCGGTCAGTACAACCAGACGCTCATCGACGCCGTGCACGACGTGGCCGACGTGGTCGCGAACTGGCGCGCGCTCGAGCGTGAGGCCGCCGAGCAGCAGACCGCGCTCGCCGCCGCGCAGCGTGCCTATGACCTCACGACCGAGCGTTACCGCGCCGGGCTCGACAACTACCTGACCGTGCTCTCGACGGAGAACCAGCTGCTGCTGACGCAGGCCGTGGGCGCCGAGCTCGCCGCGCAGCGGCTCACGTTCAGCGTCAATCTGGTGCGCGCGCTCGGGGGCGGGTATACGCCGCCCGCGCCGGCAGGCTGAAGGAGCCCACTCCCATGGATGCCTCGGTGAGTACTGCCCCTCAGCCGGTCGCCGCACGGCTGCAGCAGCGGCGCCGCACCTGGCTCACGATCCTGGCGGCGGCGCTCGCCGTCATCGCGCTCGCCACGCTCGCGTGGTGGTGGCTCTATGCGAGCCGCTATGAGAGCACCGACGACGCCTACGTCGCCGGCGACCTCGTCGGCGTGATGTCGCAGGTGAGCGGCACCGTCGTATCGATCGGCGCCGACGAGACCGACCGCGTGCAGGCCGGCGAGGAGCTGGTGCGCCTCGATGCCACCGACTACCGCATAGCGCTCCAGGAGGCCGAGCAGCAGCTGGCGCGCGCGGTGCGCCAGGTACACACCGTGTTCGCCAACCGCGACGAGCTCACGGCGCTGGTCGCCCAGCGCCGCGCCGATCTCGACCGGGCGGAGGCCGATCTCGCCCGTCGCCGCGGCCTCACGGCGAGCGGCGCCGTGTCGACCGAGGAGCTCGGTCACGCCCAGGATGCCGCGAATGCTGCGCGCGAGGCGCTCATCGCGGCGCAGAAGAGCCTCGCCGCCGGCGTCGCGCTGGTCGGGCGCACCGGAGTCGCCGACAATCCCGACGTGCGCGCGGCCGCAACCCAGGTGGAGCGTGCCTGGCTCAACGTGCAGCGCACCAGCGTGCGTGCGCCGGTGTCGGGCTACGTGGCGCGGCGCGGCGTGCAGCTCGGTGAGCGCATCGCCCCGGGGACGCCGCTGCTCGCGCTCGTGCCGCTCGAGCGGCTGCGCGTCGACGCCAACTTCAAGGAGGTACAGCTCAGAGGCATGCGCATCGGCCAGCCGGCGCGCGTCATCGTCGATCTCTACGGCGGGCGCGTCGAGTACCACGGCACGGTCGAAGGACTCGGCCTCGGCACGGGAGCGGCCTTTGCGCTGCTGCCGGCGCAGAACGCCACCGGCAACTGGATCAAGGTGGTGCAGCGCGTGCCGGTGCGCATCACGCTCGATCCGAAGGAGCTCGAGGCGCACCCGCTGCGCGTCGGGCTCTCGACCCGCGTGCGCATCGACGTGAGCGACGGTGCCGGCAGCCAGCTCGCGAGCGCGCCGCGCCGCGAGCCGGTGCTCGCCACGCAGGCCTACGACGTCGACCTCGGGGAGATCCGCGCCCACATCGCCGAGATCATCCGCGACAACTCCACGGCCGGGGGTGCCGCAGGCAGCGCGCGCAACTAGCGCCTCGCGCGTCTCACTCGGTCTTGAGATAGCACAGGGGGAGGGCGGTCGTGTACTTGATCGTCTCGAGCGCGAAGCTGGCGCTGACGTCGAGGAAATCCACTGCGGCGATCAGCCGCTTGTAAACCACGTCGTAGGCGTCGATATCCGGCACCACGATGCGGATCAGATAATCGACGTCGCCCGACATGCGGTGAATCTCCGTGACCTCGGGGATGTCGCGCACCGCCCGCACGAACTTCGCGAACCAGGCCTCGCTGTGGTTGGCGGTCTTGAGCGTCACGAACACCGTGGTGCCGACGTTGAGCGCATGGGCATCGAGGAGCGCCACCGTCTGGCGGATGACCCCCTCCTGCTGCAGCTTCTGGATGCGCCGCCAGCACGGCGCCTTGGAGAGTCCGACCCGGTCGGCGATCTCGGCCGCCGTCAGCGCGCCGTCGCTCTGCAGCAGCCCGAGGATTTTGGCGTCCAGCTTGTCCATCGAAACTTTGGTTCGCGTGAGCCCGAAACCGCGCAATATTGTTGCGCACCGGGTGAGCCGGCGCCAGAGCTTCGCAACCGTGTCGCAGCCGTGCAAGGCTAGGATAAGAAGATGAACTTATTGCGCGCTTTCACCGACCATCCGGCCTCCGTCGGGGAGACCTATGGCGAACACATGGGGCGCGCCACCTGCTTTGGCCTGCGGATGATTGGCGCAGGCCTCGCCTGCCTCATCCACGCGCTGCTGCCGTTCCTCTTCGTGCGCACCGGCAGTGCGGCGATCGCCGAGCTGAACGATCGCATGGTCGTCAATCGGCGGGTCACGCCGCCGCCGCTCGCCAGCACTCCGCGAATCCCGCTGTAGCCGTGGCGGGATTGCTGCGGGGCCTGCTGCCGCCCTGGGCGCCGCTGCGCCAGGCCGCCCCGGGAATCGCCGTCGCGGTGGCGCTGGCGCTCGTCGCGCGCGCCATCGCCGCTGCTCTGGCACACGGCGCGGTGGGCCTGCCCAAGCTTCCCCTGAGCCCCGTCATGTGCGCGGTGGTGCTCGGCATGCTGTGGCGAAACACGCTCGGCGTACCGGCCTGGGCGACCAACGGTCTGAAGTGGGCCATGCATCAGCTGCTGCGTAGCGGCATCGCGCTGGTGGGACTGCGCCTGACGCTCGCGGGGGCGGGCTCGATCGCACTCACCGCGCTGCCGGTCGCGCTGAGCTGCCTCACGGTCGCATTGCTCGCCGGCTGGGGGCTGTCGCGGGCGTTCGGAGTCGGCCCCCGGCTCGGCGCGCTGCTCGCGATCGGTACGGCGGTGTGCGGTTGCACGGCGGTGGTGGCGATCTCGCCCGTGATCCGGGCGCGTCATGCCGAGACCGCCTTTGCGGTCACCTGCGTGGTGCTGTTCGGTTGCGCGGCGATGCTGTGCTATCCCTGGCTGGCGGGACACTTCTTCTCCTCCTCGCCGGTGCATGCCGGGATCTTTCTCGGTACCGCGATCCACGACACCTCGCAGGTGATCGGCGCGGGTCTCATCTACTCGCAGCAGGCGCACGCGCCGGCGGCGCTCGCGGCCGCGAGTGTGGCGAAGCTGCTGCGCAATCTCTCGATCGCCGCGCTGGTGCCGCTGGCCGCCTGGGTCGTGCACGCCCAGGAGGCGCGCGGCGGCGACCCTGGCGGCGAGGTCGCGCACGCCGGGCTCGCGCCCCACGCGCAGCTCGTTCCGACCTTCGTGCTGGCATTCCTCGCGTTCATCGTGATGCGCACGGCCGGCGACACGCTGCTCGGCGGGGCGAACGCGCTGTGGCAGGCGCTCGTCAACACCGGCTACACGGCGTCCGACCTGTTCCTCACCTGCGGCATGACCGCCGTGGGGCTCTCGGTATCTTTCACCGACATGTGGCGCATCGGCTGGCGGCCGCTCGCGGCGGGGTTCGTGGTCGCGACCCTGGTCGGGGCCGCGAGCCTGACGCTGACGCTGGCGCTGCTGCGTCTCGCCCACTGAGGCGCCGGGCAAGGGCCACGCGGTCGGGGCGCTGCCGGCGTCCGGGACCCCGACACGCTACACTGCCGCAAGCGGTGCCTGAGGGGCGCCATCGCGGGAGAGCTCAGATATGGCGAGGGAGCGGGCAAAGATTTCGCGCCGCGCGGCCGAGGCGGCGGTGCGCACGCTGCTGCGCTGGGCGGGCGATGATCCGTTGCGCGAAGGGCTGCGCGACACGCCGCAGCGCGTCGTGGACGCGTACCGCGACTGGTTCTCGGGGTACCAGATCGACCCGGCCGCCTACCTGCGCCGTACGTTCGAGGAAGTCGGGGGATACGACGAGATGGTCGTGTTGCGCGACATCTCGTTCGAGTCGCATTGCGAGCACCACATCGCGCCGATGATCGGCCGGGTGCACATCGGCTACCTGCCCGCGCACAAGGTGGTCGGCATCAGCAAGCTGGCGCGCGTGGTGGATGGCTATGCGCGGCGGCTGCAGGTGCAGGAGAAGCTCACCGCGCAGATCGCCGACTGCATCGCCGAGGTCCTCAAGCCGCGCGGCGTCGGCGTGGTGGTGGACGCGGCGCACGAGTGCATGACCACCCGCGGGGTGCACAAGCGCAGCGTCTCGATGGTCACGAGCCGCATGATCGGCACCTTCAGGAGCGATGCCCGTACGCGCTCGGAATTCCTGAGCTTCATCGGTATCGCGGGCGCGCGCGAGGTATAGCCCCGCCGCGGCGGCTGCCGCCGCTTCAGGCCGTAAGCGCCGACTCGCTGCGTGCCGCGCGCTTGCGCTCCTGCTCCTTCAGGAAGCGCTTGCGGATGCGGATCGAGGCCGGCGTGACCTCCACCAGCTCGTCCTCGGCGATGAACTCGAC
>Ga0335085_10000931_pt1 | contig 71182 bp, 70 predicted proteins | sample Lox_Sample_45_FD_206712 | JGI IMG/M metagenome (GOLD analysis project Ga0335085, IMG submission 206712) | Soil microbial communities from Loxahatchee National Wildlife Refuge, Florida, United States - Lox_Sample_4.5 | ecosystem: Environmental > Terrestrial > Soil > Wetlands | place: USA... | reverse complement strand
TCCGGCGGGATGCAGCAGCGCGTCGCGATCGTCCGCGCGCTCATCCACGATCCCGCCATGCTGCTGATGGACGAGCCCTTCGGCGCGCTCGACGCCATGACCCGGGAGCAGATGAACCTGGAGCTGCAGCGCATTTGGCTCGAGCGGCGCAAGACCGTCGTCTTCATCACCCATTCGATCCCGGAGGCGGTGTTCCTCGCGGACCGCGTGCTCGTGATGACGCCGCGGCCCGGCCGCATCGCCGAGGTCGTGAGCGTCGCGATCCCGCGCCCGCGCTCGCTCGACGCCATGACGACGCCCGAGTTTGGCGGCTATGCGCACCGCATCCGCGCCCATTTCAGCTCCACGGGAGGGCTCGACGCATGAGCGGCTACGGCAATGCCTCGCTCCGCATCCTGCTGATGCTCGCGCTCCTCGGCATCTGGGAGGCGCTCGTGCGCGTCCTGGAGATTCCGATCTACTACGTGCCTGCGCCTTCCGCGATCTTCAAGGCGCTCTATACCGGCATCGAGCGGTTCATCTACGTTCAGAACGCCTGGGTCACGCTCCAGGAGACGCTGCTGGGCTTCCTCGCGGGGACCTCTCTCGCCTTCCTTCTGGGGACGGCGATCGCCCTCAGCCGGCGCTTCGAATACTACATCGCGCCTTATGTCGTGATGTTCCAGGCTCTGCCGAAAGTGGCGCTGGCGCCGCTGGTGCTGGTGTGGTTCGGAGTGGGCCTGCCGTCGAAGGTCGTGCTCGCCGCGCTCATCGCCTTCTTCCCGCTGATGGTGAACACCATCGTGGGGCTCCGCTCCGCCGACGAGGACCGCGTCAACCTCATGCGCTCGCTCGACGCGAGCGAGGCGCAGATCTTCTGGATGCTGCGCTTGCCAAGCGCGCTTCCCTTCATCATGGCCGGGCTCGAGGTCGCGATGATCTTCGCGCTCATCGGCGCCATCGTCGCGGAGTACGTGGGAGCGACGGCCGGGCTCGGCGTCCTCATCAACAGCCTCAACTTCGGGGGAGACGTCGCTGGAATCTTCTCGATCCTGCTGATCCTCTCGGTGATGGGACTGCTGCTCAACCAAGTCATCGTGACGATCCGGCGTCGCCTGCTGTTCTGGGACGCTTCGCAGAAATCCATCGCCGAGGATAGAGAACGGGGAGGAGCACTATGAGGAACGCATTCCGATACTTCGCCGCCGCCTTGGCGGCGGCGGCCTTCGCCGCGCCGGCGGCGGCGGACACCGTCGTCAAGGTCGGCTGGTGCGCGCGGACGGTGACTTCCGCGGCGGCACCCTACGCGATCGCGACCAAGATGGGCTGGTTCAAGCAGGCGGGCTTCAGCGTCGAACTGGTGCCGCTGCCGGGCTCGACCGATTGCGTGAAGCTCGTGGGAACCGGCGACATCCCATACTCGCTGCCGTCGGTCGAGCCGCTGGCCTCGCTCCGTCCTCAAGGCCTCAAGGCCAAGGTCTTCTACACGGCCTATCAGGGCAACATCTACGGGCCCGCGGTGCCCGCCGACAGCCCCATCAAGACGCTCGCGGACCTCAAGGGCAAGAAGATCGGTGTCCAGTCCATGGCCTCTGCCGGTGCGCCGGTGATGCGCGCGATCGCCGCGAGCGAGGGCTTCAACCCCGACACCGACATCACGCTCATCGTGGTGGGCGAGGGCGCTCAGGCGGCAGCGCTCTTGCGATCGAAGCAAGTCGACGCGCTCAGCCTCTACGACGTGCAGTACGCGATAATTGAGAATGCGGGCGTTCCGCTGCGGCGGCTCGAGGCGAAGGCGATCGACAAATATCCCTCGAACGGCCTCACGGCCCTTGACACCACCCTCGCGCAGAACCGCGCGCAGGCGGTGGCGCTCGCGCAAGGCTATGCCAAGGGAACGATCTTCGCGATCAACAATCCGCAGGCGGCCGTCCGCATCCTCTGGGAGGTCTTCCCGACCACCAAGGCTACCGGCAAGAGCGAGGAGCAGGCGCTCGCGGACGACATGAAGGCGCTGGAGGCGCGCATTCCCAACTGGAAGCTCGAGAAGGCGGGCGTCACGCATTGGGGCGAGAATTCCATCGCGAACTACGACGCCTATCTCGACTTCCTGCTGAAGCAGGGCGTGATCAAGGAAAAGCCCGACGTGAACGAGATCGTCACCAACGACCTGCTTGCGGAGATCGACAAGTTCGATCCGGACGCGGTGGCGGCGCAGGCGAAGGCCTACAAATAGGCTCGCCGCCGGCATGAAGGTCGCGGTCTTCGGGACCGGCGTCATCGGCGGCTATCTCGCGGCGAAGCTTGCGGGAGCGGGCTTCGCGGTCTCCGCAATCGCGCGAGGCGCCCAGCTCGCGGCGATCCGCTCGCGCGGTCTCAGGCTCGTCGAGGGCGGCACCGCGCGCAGCGCCGCGTTCGAGGCCACCGACGACGCCCGAATGCTCGGCCCGCAGGACCTCGTTATCGTCACGCTCAAGGCCCATTCCGTGCCGACCGCGGCGAAGGAGATCGCCGCGCTCTGCGGTCCCGGGACGACGATCGTCGCGGCGCAGAATGGCATCCCCTGGTGGTACTTCTTTCGCGAGGGCGGGCCGCTCGAGGGTATGCGCATCGCGGCCGTCGATCCCGGAGATACGCTCTATGCGAGACTCGACCCCGCGCGGGTCATCGGCTGCGTTGTGCAGATGGCGGCGATGCAGCCCGAGCCGGGCGTCGTCCGCCACCAGGCCGGGAACCGCTTCATGCTGGGGGAGCCCGATGGCGGGAACTCCGAGCGCCTGCAGCGCATCGTCGCGCTCTTCGCGAAGGCGGGCCTCGATGGCGTCGCGACTTCCGCGATCCGCTACGAGATCTGGCACAAGCTCTGGGGCAACGTCGCCTTCAATCCCCTGAGCGTCGTGACGCAGGCGACAATGGATCGCCTCATCGGCGATCCCGGGACCCGCCGCATCGCGATTGCCGTCATGAGCGAGGCGGAGCAGGTCGCGAACCGGCTCGGCATCCGCTTCGACATGAGCGCGGAGGCGCGGATCGACGGGTTGAGGCGTCTCGGCGCCTACAAGACCTCGGCGCTCCAGGACGTCGAGGCCAGCCGCCCCATCGAGCTCGGCGCGCTCACGGACGCGGTGGCGGAAATTGCGCGGCAACTTGCGATCCCGACACCCATGCTGGAGACGCTGGCCTCACTGGCACGTATGCGGGCAGAGATGGCGCTCACGGGGCGCTGACTGGAGGGGTTGCCATCGGCCGAATGACACGGAGAGGATCCGTCTCCGCACCGTCCCGTGCCCCGGCTCCAGGCAAGGTCAGCACTGCGATCAGCCCGGGCTTGTTGTCGCGAAATTCGAGCGCGCCGCCATGAAGCCGCGCGACGGCCTCGACCACGCTGAGGCCCAGGCCCGTGCCTTCCGTTCCCGCGCTCCGGTCGCCGCGATAGAACGGCTCGGTTACCCGCGCTCTCTCGGAATCCCCGATTCCAGGACCGTGATCCGCCACCTCGATCGCGAGGCGCCCCTCGTCGCCGGACGCAATCTGCAAGGAGACGCGGCTGTTGGGTGGCGCGTATTTGATGGCGTTGTCGAGGAGGTTTCCGATCGCCTGGGCGATGAGGTCGGCGTCCCCATCGACGGCGGCGCCGCTCGGTATCTCCGCCGCAATGACGATCCCCTTCTCCTCCGCCAAGGGCTCGTAGATCTCCGAGACCTGACCGACGATCTCCGCGAGATCGACGCGGCGGAACGCCGAGCGGCGCAGGCCGGAGTCGATCTCGGCGAGGCGCAGCAGCGCATTGAAGATGCCGATGACGCGGTCGATGTCGGCCACGGCCTTCTCGATCTCCTCGTGGACCGCCTCACCCGGCGGACGCGCGCGAGCAATGTCCTCGAGCCGCGCGCGCAGCTCCGCGAGCGGTGTTCGCAAGTCGTGCGCGACCGCGTTGGACGCGCCGCGCACGCGATCGACGAGATGCTCGATGCGCTCGAGCATCGAGTTGATTGTCCGGGCGAGCCGATCGAACTCGTCGGACGAGCCCTGGACCGGCACCCGCTGAGAGAAATCGCCGCGGACGATCGCGCTCGCGGTGCGGTTGATCGCCTCCACCCGGTGAAGGACGCTCCTGCGAAGCAGCAGCCCCCCGAGGATCGCAAGGCCGAGCGCGCCGAGGGACGCCCAGGCGAGGCCGTGGAGGATGAGCGTGCGGACCTCCACGCGATCCTGGATATCCCGGCCGACCAGCAGCCGGAACCCGCCCGGCAGTACCGCGAAGAGCCCGCGCGTCGCATGGACCTTTCCCGCGCGCACCAGCTCGATCTCGTACCAGCCGGGCGTCGACCCGACCTGCAGCGGCCAGGCCTCGAGGTTGCCTGCGACGCGATGCAGTGCCGGATCGGTAAGAAGATAGATCGAATGCTCGTCGCCGGCGTGCGAGACGCGGTCGGCAATGGTCTCGATCGCTCCCGGCAAGCCGAAATCCCGCAATCGGTCCGAGATCGCCTGCGCGTCGGCGACGATGACGGCATCGATCTCGCGGTCGAGATAGTCGGCCGTCCGCCACCAAAGGAAGCCGACGAGGACGAGCGATGAGACCACGAAGAGCGCTGCGTAGCCGAGCGCCAGACGAACCGCGGTGGAGCGGACGAGGCTATTCATCGGGTCCGAGCTTGTAGCCGACGCCTCGGACCGTGCGCAACAGCGGCGGATCGAAGCCGGTGTCGATCTTCCGCCGGAGCTTGCTGATGTGGGAGTCGATCACGTTCGTCTGCGCGTCGAAGTGGTAGTCCCAGATGCCCTCGAGGAGCATGGTCCGCGTCACGACCTTCCCCGCGTGGCGCATCAGGAACTCCAGCAGCTTGAACTCCCGCGGCTGGAGCTGGATCTGCCGTCCCGCGCGAGCGACCGCGTGCGACAGGAGGTCCATGCGGAGGTCGCCGACCTCGAGGGTCGTTTCCGGTCCGGCGAATTGGGAGCGGCGCACGAGCGCATCGACACGGGCTGAGAGCTCGCCGAAGGCGAAGGGCTTGGCCAGGTAGTCGTCGCCCCCCATGCGCAGGCCGCGGACGCGCTCGTCCACCTCGCCGAGCGCGCTCAGGATGAGGATGGGAGTCTTGTTTCCGGTCTTGCGCAAGGCCTCGACGATGCCGAGCCCGTCGACGCCGCCCGGCAGCATGCGGTCGAGAACGATCGCGTCGTAGCGCTCGGACGAGGCGAGAAACAGGCCGTCGCGGCCGTTGTCCGCGTAGTCGACCGTATGTCCTTCCTCTCGGAAGCCATTCTGGACGAACCGCGCGACCCGCTGATTATCCTCGACGAGCAGGATTTTCATGAGCGCTCTGAAAACCGGGCCGGGAGGACGGTCCGTCCTCCCGGCTCCGATCCTCGGCTTCAACCGAGCTGCAGCGCCAGATAGTACGTCGTTCCGTTGCGCATGACCAGCAGCGGCACGGCTTCCTTCTTCTGGCCCTCGGCCTCGCGGATCCGCGAGGCGGCCTCGGCCGGCGTCGTCACCGCCTCGCTGCCGACGCGGACGATGACGTCGCCGGAGCGAACGCCGCTCTCCGCGGCGCGGCTCCCGGGCGTCACCTGCGCGACGACGACGCCCTCCGCCTTGGAATTGAGTCCGAGGTCGGCGCGCGCCTGCGGTGTCAGCGGAGCGAGCGACATGCCGACCCGCGGGCCGCCGGCCTCCTCCTCCTGGCCGGCGGTCTGGGTGCCGGGCTGCTTCCCGATCGCGACATTCAGGGTCCGCTCTTTTCCGTCGCGCCAGACCGTGAGAGCGGCGGTGCTGCCGTCGCCGGCATTTGCGACGGCGAGCGCCAGATCGCGCGGGTCCTTGATCGCCTTTCCGTCATAGGCGGTGATGACGTCGCCCTGCTTGAGCTCCGCCTTCGCGGCCGGCGAGTTGGGCTCGACCTGGTCGATGATCACGCCTTGCGCATCCGGCCGGCCGATCGCCTTCGCCAGCGCGGGCGTCATCGGCTGCATCTGCACACCGAGCCAGCCGCGCTCGACCTTGCCGTGCTCGCGCAGCTTCGCCACCACGTCCTTGGCGATGCTCGAGGGGATGGCAAAGCCGATGCCGACGCTTCCGCCATTGGGCGAGTAGATCGCGGTATCGATCCCGATCACCTGGCCGGTTTGATTGAAGAGCGGGCCGCCGGAATTGCCGGGATTGATCGGAGCGTCGATCTGGAGGTAGTCGTCGTAGGGACCGTTGTTGAGATTGCGATCGTGCGCCGAGACGATGCCGGCGGTGACGGTCCCGCCGAGCCCGAAGGGGTTGCCGACGGCGATCACCCAGTCGCCGACGCGCTCCTTGTCGCTGTCGCCGAAGGCGACGTAGGGCAGCGACTTCCCGGCGTCGATCTTGAGCACGGCGAGGTCGGTCTTGGGATCGCGGCCGACGACCTTCGCGGGGTAGCTCTGGCCGTCGTCGAGCGTCACGGAGACCTTTCGCGCGCCGTCTACGACGTGGTTGTTGGTGACGATGAAGCCAGCGGGGTCGACGATGAAGCCCGAGCCAAGGGCATGCGTCGGGCCCGGATCGCGCTGCTGGTCCTCGCCGAAATAGTGCCGGAACATCCGTCCCATCGGCGAATCCGGCGGGAAGGAGGGCATCTCCCGCGGCATCTCATCGCCGGAAGTCTGCCTCGACGCCTCCGTCGTGGAGATGTTTACGACCGCCGGCCTGACCTTCGCCACGAGATCCGCGAAGCCCGCCTGCGCGGCGACCGGCGCGAGGCCCAACGGCGCGTTGGCAGGATCTGCCGCAGCTCCTGCCTGTGACCAGGCAAGCCCGCCGCCCGCAAGGACGGTGCCGGCCAGCATTGCTCCGATGATCGCTCGCGAGCGCCGGCGCGCCGGGCGAGGCGTTGGACTAGAATTCGTCATGATCGTTCCTTTCCTGATGCGCACAGCCCTGCCACGCGGCTGCACGGGGCTAAGGGCATGGCCGGAAGATGGACCCTCTCGCCTCACCGCACCTTGGGCGCTGCATTAAATTTCGTTGAGGAATCGAGCCGCGGGATTTCCGAGCTTTCCCTGCGTCACGAGATCGTCGGCTGGCTTGCCCCCGGAGTCCGTCTCAGGAGTGGAACCAGGGCTCGAGCCCCGCGAGCGGCGGGGCCGCGATGCCCTCCTGGCCGCGCTCGCCGGGCTGCTCGCCCGCGAGCCCGAGCCGGTCGCCGAGCGCGCGGTAGCTGCCGCGGCTGAAGAGCAGGGGCTTGCCATGCTTGTGCGATTCCAGGCGCAGCACGCGTCCCACGAAGATCACGTGATCGCCGCCGTCGTGGCGCGCCTCGAGCTTGCAGTCGAGGCTGGCGAGCGAATGGCGCAGGATCGGCGCGCCGGTCTCCCAGGTCTCGAAGTCGATGTCGCTCCACTTGTCGCCGCCCGTTGCCGCGAAGCGCGCGGAAAGCCCCTGCTGCTCCTGCGTCAGGATGTTGACCGCGAAGTGGCCCGCGGTCTCGAAGCCCGCGAGGCTCGTCGAGCGCTTGGCGAGACTCCAGAGCACCAGCGGCGGATCGAGGGAGATCGAGCTGAAGGAATTCGCGGTGACGCCGTGAAGAGAGCCGTCGGGCGCTCGCGCCGTGATCACGGTCACCCCTGTGGTGAACCAGCCGACGGCGTCGCGGAAATCGCGGGCGGAGAATTCGGGGTTCATCGCCGTCCTACTCCGCCGCCTCGAGCTTCGGGCGGAAGGGCGGCCCGCCCGCGCCGTCGTTCCGCCGCGCCTCGAGATCGTCGAGGAGGCGCGAGATCCGGTCCATGTAGCCGTCCTTGTCGTAGATCGAATAGAGCGTCGCCGAGAGCCGCACGGGATCGCCGGAGTAATAGCGCTCGTAGAGCTGCTGCCGGCCGGCGAAGGTGGAGATCGCGGCGTCGAAGGCGAGGCGGAAGAGCTTGATCCGCGTCTTGGCGTCGGCGTTGGCGGACTGGAAGTATTTCTCGACGTCGCCCCAGACGGGGCTCGCCGTCTCCGCGTAGGAGGGCACGGCGACGAGGCCGCCCGCGCCGAGGCTCTGGATGATCTCGCACATGCGGATGAACATCTTCGGAAACATCATGCGGATGGTCCAGAGCGGCATCGAGGCCGGCGTCATGAAGCCCGCGGCGTTGGGCTTCGCATCCGCCTCCGAGGCCCTGAGGCAGGCGCGCGTGAACTCCGTGAACTGGATCATCTCCGCCAGCATGCCCTGGACGTGCAGGTGCTGGTCGACGTTGGTGGAATGCGCGAGCGCGAAGGCGAGCGCCATCATGAACTCGGCCTTGGCGAGGTTCTTTGTCGAGAATTGGTGCATGATCTGCGGCATCGCGCCGGTGCGGGTATAAAGGCCGTTGCAGAGCTCGGGGTCGCGATGGATGAAGACGCGCTCCCAGGGCACCAGCACGTCCTCGAAGACGACCATGGCGTCGCCCTCGTCGAGCCGCGAGGAGAGGGGATAGTCGAGCGGCGAGGCCGCGCCCCGATGGACCACCGAGGGGCGGCAGACGAAGCGCAGCCCCGGCGTCGCCACCGGAATTGCAAAGCCGAAGGCGTAGGAGGCGGCTTCCGGCGTGTTCGCGAGATACGTGGAGGGCATCACCAGGAGATCGTGCGAATAGGCGCAGAGGGTCGAGACCATCCGCGCGCCAGAGACGACGATCCCTTGATCGGTCTCGCGCACGATCTTCGCCGCGAGGTCCTTCTCCTGCGCCTCCACGGGTTTCGAGCGGTCGACCTGAGGGTTGATGAGCGTGTGCGTCAGCACGAGATCGCTCTCGCGGCACTGGAGGTAGTAGTTCCAGAGATTCTCGCCAAAGCGCGGCTCCGCCAGCGCGAATTCCGCCTTGGCGCAGGCGAAGCCCGTGAGGTGGATGCTCATGAAGTCGGGGCTGCGCCCGAACATGCCGCAGGTCGCGTCCGCCCAGATCTTCACCATCTCGCGCCGGCGCACGAGCTCGTCGATGGTCTTGGGTTGGATGAAGGCGAGGCCGACGCGCTCGCCGCTGCTCGGCGACTTGTAGGTGAGGCGGTCGCGGAGCGCGGGATCGTGCTGCATCTCGTAGAGCTCGGCGACGCTCATGGCGGCACTCGCGAAGCGGGAATCGGCGGTCACGTCCGAGACGCGCTCGCCGTCGATCCAGATCTGCCGGTCGTCCCTCAGCGACTCCAGAAGCTGCCTGCCCGTCCTGACGCCCATGCTCATACCCTTTCGGATAGCTTATCGAATGATAACACGTCCAAGGTTTAGCGCGGAGGACGCGGAGGTTGCGCGGAGGACGCAGAGAAGCTCCAATCCACAGCATCCTCTGCGCAACCCCCGCGCCCTCTGCGCGAGAAGCGTATTCCCCTCGGAGAGCCCCGCATGTCGAACCGCCCCTCCCGCATCAGCACCGACCTCGATTTCGGCCGCGACGGCAAGCAGGAGGGATTTCTCCGCCTGCCGCACTCCGTGCATCGCTCGGCTTACGGGTATCTGGCGATCCCCGTCGTCTCCGTCCGGAACGGCAAGGGCCCGCGGGTGCTGCTTACCGCGGGAAACCACGGCGACGAGTACGAGGGGCAGATCGCGCTCACGAAGCTCGCGCGCGCGCTCTCGCCCTCGGAGATCACGGGCCAGGTGATCGCGATCCCCATGCTGAATTTCCCGGCGGCGCAGGCGGGGACGCGCACCTCGCCCATCGACGACGGCAACCTCAACCGCACCTTCCCGGGCGACGCCGACGGGCGCCCCACCGCGATGATCGCGCATTACGTCGAGAGCGTGCTCATGCCGCAGGTCGACGTCTCGATCGACCTTCATTCCGGCGGTAGCTCGCTGCTCTACATCCCGGGAACTCTGGCGCGGTATCAGGTGGACGAGAAGCGGCTCGAGACGATACTCGCGCTGCTCCGCGCCTTCGGAGCGCCCAACGCCTATCTCATGATGCCCGGAGGCGAGGATCGCGGCATTCTCGCCGCCGCCGACCGGGCGGGGATCGTGGGCCTGAGCGCGGAGCTCGGCGGCGCCGGCATGGTGACGCGCGAGACGCTCGCGGTGACCGAGCGCGGCGTCGTCAACGTACTGCGCCACCTCGGGGTGCTCTCGGGCCCCGCCGAGCCGCGCGGCACAAGGATCATGCGGGTCGAGCGCGCGCCGCACTACGTCTACAGCCCCGACCCCGGCCTCTTCGAGCCGCTGGCGGAGCTCGGCGATACCGTCCAAAAAGGCCAGCTCGCGGGACGCGTCCAGTTCCCGGAGACGCCCTGGCGCGAGCCCACGCCCGTGCATTTCCTCGGCGACGGGCTCGTGGTCTGCAAGCGCGTCCCCGCGCGCGTCGAGCGCGGCGACTGCCTCTATCATCTCGCGAGCGATCTCGCCCGCTGACGCCGAGGTCTCGCCCGGTTTGACCGGCGCCGCGCGCTCGGTAAGATAGCGAGATAACGACAATCGGCCGCAACCCGCGGCCAAAGGGGAGGCACCATGATCGGATTTCGTTACTTAATCCCGCTCCTGGCCGCGCTCGCGCTGGCGGCGGCGCCCGCGCGGGCGGAGAACGTCAAGATCGGGCTGATGCTGCCCTATTCGGGCCCGTTCGCGCGGCTCGCGCAGACCATGGACGACGCCGTGAAGCTCTGGGTGCAGCAGCACGGCGAGAGCGCCGGCGGCAACAAGATCGAGATCATCCGCCGCGACACCACCGGTCCCAATCCCGACGTCGCCAAGCGCCTGGCGCAGGAGCTGATCGCGCGCGACGGCGCCAAGATCATCACGGGCCTCGTCTTCACGCCCAACGCGCTCGCGATCGCGCCGCTCGCGACGGAGACGAAGACGCCGGTCGTGATCATGAATGCCGCGACCGCCGTCATCACGACTAAATCACCTTATTTCACGCGCGTCTCGCTGACGCTGCCGCAGACGACGGAGATATTCGGCCGCTGGGCCGCGACCAAGGGCGGGATGAAACGGGTCTTCACCTCGGTCTCGGATTACGGGCCCGGCATCGACGCCGAGGAGTCCTTCAAGCTGGGCTTCACCGAGGCCGGCGGCCAGATCATCGGCAGCGTCCGCATGCCGCTCGCCAACCCCGATTTCGTGCCGTTCCTGCAGCGGATGCTCGACCAGAAGCCCGACGGCATCTACGCCTTCGTCCCCGGGGGCCCGCAGCCGGTCGCCTACGTCAAGGCCTACAACGACCTCGGCCTCGGCAAGGCCGGCATTCGCCTGATGCCCAGCGAGGAGGCGACGGACGAGGCCGATCTTCAGGGCCTCGGCGATCTCGCGCTCGGCTTGGTCACCTCAATGCACTATACCGCCGCGCACAAGTCGGCTGCGAACGAGGCCTTCGTCAAGGCCTGGAAGGCCGCCTACGGCCAGGACAAGGACCCCGACTTCTTCGCCGTCGGCGCCTGGGACGGGATGGCGCTCATCTACGACATCGTGCAGAAGCTCAACGGCAAGATCGACGGCGACAAGGCGATGGAGATCGTCAAGGGCTGGAAGTTCGAGAGTCCGCGCGGGCCCATCTCGATCGATCCCGAGACCCGCGACATCGTCCAGAACGTCTATATCTGCAAGGTCGAGAAGGTGAACGGCCGCCTGGCGAACGTGGAGATCGAGACCTATCCCGCGGTCAAGGATCCCTGGAAGGCGCGGCAGCCGAAGCCATAGCGGCTCATCTCATCGCCGCTTCGAGAATGCCTCGATAATCCGCGGCCGTCGCCGGCCGCGGATTGGTGGCACTCAGATGCTCCCTCGCGGCTTCCTCCGCGAGCTCGGGAATGAGCGTGGGATCGAGGCCGAGCGCCCCGAGCGTCGAGGGCATGCGCAGCTCGAAATTCAGGTTCTCGACCGCCTCCGCGATGTCCTCGGAGGGCTGGAGGCCGAAGGCAGCCTTGAGACGCGCCATCTTCTCCGGCACGGCGGGCGCGTTGAAGCGCAGCACGTGCGGGAGCAGGATCGCATTGAGCGTGCCGTGATGGTAGCCGAGCGCGCCCAGGGGATGGCTCAGCGCGTGCACCGCGCCGAGGCTCTTCTGGAGGGTGAGGCCGCCCTCGAGCGCCGCCATCAGCATCTCCCAGCGCGCCCTGCGGTCGTTGCCATCGCGGAACGCGCGCGGGAGAAAGGTGACGGCGCGCTCGATGCAGTCGAGGGCGATCGCCGCGGCCGGCGGGTTCTCGGAGGTCGAGAGATAGGACTCGATGCCGTGGCTGAGCGCGTCCATGCCGGTGGCGGCGGTCATCGCCGGCGGCAGGCTCAGCGTCAGCTCGGGATCGCAGATGACCGCTTTCGGGATGAGCCTCAAGTTGACGCAGGCGATCTTGCGGCCGCTCTCGAGCGTGAGCGTCGCGGCACGCCCGACCTCGGCGCCGGTGCCGGCGGTAGTGGGGATCGCGAGCACCGGGGCGATCGCGCCAATCTTCTCCGAGCCGCCGGCGCGGATGCCGTAGTCGCCGAGGCTCCCTGGATGGGTCGCGAGCAGCGCCACCGCCTTGGCGAGATCGATCGCGGAGCCGCCGCCCAGCGCCATCACCCCGTCCGATCCCTCGGCGCGGTAGAGCGCGAGTGCCTTCTTGGCGGCGCCCTCCGTCGGGTTGCTCGGCGTCTCCCCGAAGATCGGCGGCACGAATCCCAGGGCTTCCGTCGCGCGCTCGACCAGTCCCGCCGCCCGCACGCCGGGATCGGTCACGAGCAGCGGCCGCGCGACCCCGATGAGCGCGAACTCCGCCTTGAGCAAGCTGATCGCGCCGAAGTCGAACTGGATGCGCGACATGTAGCTGATGAGCGCCATCTGCTCCGCGTCTCCTCGCCGGACGTCGTGCGGCGGCCGCTTCGCCTCAATGCCCCGGCAGCACCAGCACCTCCGTCGGCTTCGGGAGGTCGCTCCGGGTTAGCGTCATGCTCGCGACCTTGCTGAAATGCACGGGGAAGCGCTCCTTGATGCGCTCAACGAAGCGATCGAGCACCGCCTGGCTGAAATAATGCATGGGGATCACGAGCGCGGGATGGATCGCCTCGATGGTGTCGATCATGTCGTGCTGGTCGAGGGTGAAGGCGCCGTCGATCGGCGTCAGCAGCACGTCGATCTGTCCCAGCGCCGCCAGATGCTCCGGCGTCAGCGTGTGGTGCAGATGTCCCAGATGGGCGATGCAGAGATCGCCGGTCGCGAAGATGAAAATGGAGTTGCCGCCGTACTCCGTCGTGCCGTAGCCGCTGCGGATGTTGGTGGGGACGTTGCGGATGCGAACGTCGCCGAATTTCACGTCGTAATGCGGCGGGCCCTCGCCGGTATCCCAGCCGCGCAGCACCAGCTTGATGCCGGGGTCGATGTCCTCGGTATAGTGCATGCTGTGCGCGTGGTTCATGGTCACGACATTGGGCGGCTCCACCGGGCGGAGGTAGCCGTTGTAGTCTGTGACGATCGTGACCCCGGCGGGGCTCGTGATGAGGAAGCTCGAATGGCCGAGATAACTGAGCCCCACCTCGGCCTCGGCCGCGGAGAGCTGCGGCTGGTAGGCCGCGAGGTGGATCGGTTTCGCCAAATCCGCGACCGGCGCATTACAGGCGCCCATGCCCTGGGCATGGGCGAGGTGAGCCAGCGAAAGCAGGAACACGAGTGCGCAGCTCGCCCAGGCAACCATCGGGGCCCGTTGCATGACGTCCTCCCACGCGCGGGATCGGGAGCCGCGAAGTATGCACCCGGCGACGCGCGCGCGGAAGCGAGCTCGTCAGTCGTCGCCCGAGCCCGGCGCGGGCGCGAGGCTCGCGGGCTTGACCGAGGGGCGGCGGGTTTCGCGGTAGAGGATGTAGAGGCCGCTCGCGGTCACCACCGCCGCGCCCAGCAAGAGGAGCGGCGTCGGCACGTCGCCCCAGATGAAGAAGCCGAGCCCGATCGCCCAAATCATGCTGGTGTAGCTGAAGGGGGCCAGCACCGCCGCGGGCGCGAGCTTGAAGGCCTGCGTCCAGAGGATCTGGCCCACGCCGGAGATGAGTCCTACCGCCGCCAGCCCGAGGGCGCCCCACCATGTCGGCGCGACCCAGCCGAAGGGAAGCACCGCGAAGCTGAGCACGGCCGCGACGAGTGCCTGATATGCCACCAGCGTCACGGGACGCTCGGTGAGACTCATGCGGCGAAGCGCGATCGTGACGGACGCGCCGAGGCCCGCGTTGACGAGCGCGAGCAGCGCGCCCGCGGAGAAGACGCCCTCGCCAGGCCGCACCATGATGAGGATGCCGATGAAGCCCACGAGCACCGCGCCCCAGCGGTGGCGCCCGACTTTCTCGCCGAGGACGGGGATCGAGAGCATCGTGAGGAAGAGCGGCGAGGAGAAGGTGATCGCAACCGCATCCGCGAGCGGCATCCAGTGATAGGCGATGAAGATGCAGACCATCGAGATGAATTGTAGCGCGCCGCGGCCCATATGCTCGTGGAGGCGGTTCGTGCGCAGCGCCCCGAGCCAGCCGTGCCGCGAGAGCAGGGCCAGCGAGAACAGCAGCGCGAAAATGCTGCGGAAGAAGACGACCTGGCCCACGGGATAGTCGTCCTCGAGGTACTTCACGAGGGCGTTCACCACCGCGAAGACGAAGACGGAGGCGATCATCAGGAAGATGCCGCGCCGAATCTCCTCCCGGCTCGGCACCGGCATCACGACTCTGGACATGGGGCCCGCTTTTCTACCGGCGATCTTCACGAATTATACGGCCGTAGCCCAGCGGAAACCTTGCATTGCAGCCCTGCGAGCCTTGCCCAAAGGAGCCGAAATCGCCTTAATGTTGCCGGATTGAGCGATCCGCTGCCGGGGCGGTCGCCCTCGGATGGCGGGAGAGCATTCGATGCAGTATGGCGGCAGGATCGGAGCGGCGGCGCTGGTACTTTCCATAATCGGCGCCGCCAGCGGCGGTCTGCGTCACGGAGCGGATCGCGCCGGGCCCAGCCGCCAATGCCGAGGCGCGCAAGGCCGCAGACCTCGCCTCCGGAAAACCCTGCCTGACGACCTATCCATGAGGAAGGCGCAAGTATGAGCGCGACCGCACCGAGACCCACCCTGCAACAGCTCGCCGTCGATCTCGCGGCGGGCCGCACCACGAGCCGCGCCCTCGTCGATGTCGCGCTCGAGCGCATTGCCGATCCCGCGGGCGAGGGCAAGCGCGCCTTCGTCAAGGTCTATGCCGAGAGCGCCCGCGCCGCCGCCGAGGCGCAGGACAGACTCCGCGCGGCCGGCTACGTCGCCTCGCCCTTGGCGGGCATTCCCGTCTCCATCAAGGACCTCTTCGACGTCGCGGGTGAGCAGACGCGCGCAGGCTCCAAGGCGCTCGACGACGTGCCGCCCGCCAAAGCGGACGCGCCCATCGTTGCGCGGCTGCGTGCGGCGGGGGCCGTGCTGATGGGCCGCACCAACATGACGGAGTTTGCCTTCTCCGGCGTCGGCATCAACCCGCATTACGGCACGCCCGGCAATCCCTGGGACCGCTCGCGCATTCCCGGCGGCTCCTCCTCGGGGGCGCCGATCTCGGTCGCGGACGGCATGGCCGCGGTTGCGATCGGCACAGACACCGGCGGCTCCGTCCGAATCCCCGCGGCCTTCTGCGGTCTTGCGGGCCTGAAGCCGACGCAATACCGCGTGCCGCGCGAAGGCGCCACACCGCTCTCGACCACCCTCGATTCGATCGGCCCCATCGGCGTATCCGTCGCCTGCTGCGCGCTCACGGACGCGGTGATCGCGGGGGAGGCGCCGACCGTGCCCGCCGCGATCTCCGCCGGCGCGCTCCGCCTCGGCATTCCCCAGACGGTCGTGCTCAACGATCTCGAGGCGCCGGTGGCGGCGGCCTTCGAGCGCGCGATCTCCGCGCTCTCTCGCGCGGGCGCCCGCATCGTGGAGCTTCCGCTGCGCGAGCTCGGCGAATACGCGGGGATCAACGCCAAGGGCGGCTTCTCGCCTTGCGAGGCGTTCGCCTGGCACGAGGCGCTGCTGCAGCGCCGCGGTCGCGACTACGACCCTCGCGTGCGCGTAAGGATCGAGCGTGGGCGCGAGATGAGCGCCGTCGACTACATCCGTCTCCTCGAGCAGCGCGCGGATCTCATCCGCCGCGTCGACCGCGCGAGCGCCGAAGTGGACGCGCTGGTGATGCCGACGCTCCCGCTGATCGCTCCGCCGATCGCGGCCTTCGCCAGGGACGAGGACTTCTGGCGCCTCAACGGCAAGATCCTCCGCAACACCGCGCTCTTCAATTTCCTCGATTGCTGCGCCCTCACGCTCCCGATCGAGCGTCTGGGAGAGGGCCCCGTGGGCTTGATGGCGGTGGCGCGGCACGGCGACGATCGCCGGCTCCTCGCCATGGGTCTCGGCATTGAGGCCGTGGCCGAGACCGCGCGCCGGGGCTAGCCAAGAACGGCCCGGCGGCTCATGTGGATAAGGACAGGAACGTTAAAGGCTCGGAGTTCGTCATGTGCGGGTGTTCAACGTCGCTGCATGCATTCGTCCTCGATACAGCGCGAGAGAGTCACTGCAATATTCTCCGCCCTCCTTTATCGTCATGGACGGCCGCCGTTACTCACGCGCTCTAGCAGCGATTGCAATGCTCATTGCCGCGCTTGCGCTCGCGGGCTGCGGCGGGACGCGCCATCCGCCGCTGTCGCCGATCGAGCAGGCACGCGGCTACGGCTATTCCGAGCAGCCGCTCGGCGGCGACCGCTACGCCGTCACCTATGTCGGGCCTTCGAAGCTCAGCTCGAGCGAGCCCGCGATGCGCAATCGCGACATCGAGGCCGCGCGCAGCCAGGCCCTCGATCTCGCGGCCTGGCGCGCGGCGCTCATCGCGGACGGCGCGGGCTTCGCCGGGTTCCGCATCATCGACCGGCGCAGCAGCGTCGATCAGTCGACGCAGCCGGTCTACTACGACACCCAGTTCTATGCGCCCTATGGCGGAAACGTCGGTTCCGGAGGCATCGTGCGGCCGCCCAGCGTGAATACGACCGCACCGCAAACCTATCCCGAGACCCCCTACAATCGATTGCAGGGAAGCGCCACCATCGAAATCGAGCTCCTGCGCAATCCCGGCCTCGGCGACCTCGTCGCCAAGGACGTGATCCGGCGGCTCCGGCTCAGATACCCGGAGGCCAAGCACGCCTGAGCTAGCGGTATTTCTCGATGTCGACGGGCTCGACGGCCGGAAGGTAGCGCTGAAGCGCCTGCAGCACCTCGCCGAGGCTGCCGCCCGCCGCCAGGCGCTGGGGACCGCTCAGCATGGCGTAGTCGCCCTGGCGCCCGGTGCCGGGCGCGAATTTCACGATGGCGTAGAGCGGCCGCTCTTGGGAATGCCGGAAGATCGAGAACCGGACCGAGTTCTCCTGCTGGTCGATGGCGTAGTCGCGCCATTCGCCCCGCATGACCCGGCGGCTGTACATCGACAGGAGCTGGTTGAGTTCTGGGCGGGTGAAGAAGACGGGCCTGGCTTTGCGCCGGTAGTCGAATAAGCGGAGAAGGGTCGCCACCGGCCGCCCCCGCCTTATGAAACTGTCTCTTCGACGCTCATGGGGCCAGTTTTCCCGATTTCCGCGGCTTCGTCCAGTGTCGGCCTGCCGGGTTTGCCTCGCCGGGGGCGAGCCGCTATGGTAGCGCCCGTTTTAGGGTGCCGGAGCCGGTTCGTGAGCGATATTTTCCAGGAAGTCGACGAGGAATTAAGGCGCGACGCCGCGCTCAAGCTGTGGAAGAAGTACCGGGGCCTGGTGATTGGGCTGGCGGTCGTAATCGTCGCGGCGAGCGGCGGATATTCCTGGTGGCGCTACCACGACGAGCAGGCGCGCCAAGCCGAGGACGTGACCTATGCGGCGGCGCTCGACCTCGCGCGCGCCGGCAAGAACGTCGAGGCCGCGGAGGCCATGACCGCGCTTGCCCCGAAGGCCCATGCGGGACGCGCCATGCTCGCACGCTTCGAGGCGGCGGCGCTCAAGGCAAAGGCGGGCGATGCCGCTGGGGCGGTTGCGGCCTATGACGCGCTTGCCAAGGACCCCGAGCTCGACGAAGTCTACCGCGGCCTCGCCACGGTGCTCTGGGGCCTCCAGGCGCTCGAGGTCGAGACGCCGCAGGTGGTGGTCGAGCGCATGGCGCCCTTCACCGATGCCGCCAATCCCTGGCACCTCTCCGCGATCGAGGTGACGGCGATCGCGCATCTGAAGGCGGGCGACCGCGCGGCGGCGCGGAGCGACTACCAGCGGCTCTCCGACGACCTTTCGGCGCCCTCGAGCCTGCGCGCGCGCGCGGCGGAAGTCGCGGCGGCGCTCGCATCGTGATCGGGAGCGGAAGGCGATGAAGCGGCTTCCGCGCACGCTCGCGATGCTTTCCCTGCTCGCGCTCGCGGGATGCGATCTCCTCAGCAGCACGGGCGACAGCCTCTTTGGCGGCGAGACCAAGACGCCGCTGCCGGGCAAGCGCGTCTCAGTCCTCAACCTCGAGCGCCAGCTCGAGCCCGACGCGTCCGTGCAGCAGACGGACGTGCGCCTTCCGAGGCCGGCGGTCAACCCTGCCTGGCCGGAGGCGGGTGGCTATCCGAGCCACGCCATGCAGCATCTGGCGCTCGGCGATAACGTCCAGCGCATCTGGCGCGCGAGCGTCGGCGAGGGGAGCTCGCGGACGGGCCAGATCATGGCGCCTCCGGTCATCGAGAACAATCGCATCTTCGCGATGGACGCGGAGTGCGTCGTGAGCGCCTACGACGCCGCCACCGGCCGCCGTCTCTGGAGCTTCGACACGCAGCCCACGAAGGCGGATTACACGGCCTTCGGCGGCGGCGTCGCGGCGCTCGGCGGTCGCGTCTACGTCTCCACCGGCTATGCCGAGGTGCTGGCGCTCGACGCCGCGACGGGCAAGGAGATCTGGCGCAAATCCGTGCCGTCGCCCCTGCATTCGCCGCCGACGGTCGCAGACGGGCGCATCTACGTCGTCACCGTCGAGAATCAGCTCGAGGTGCTCGCCGCAGACGACGGGCGCATGCTCTGGACCCATGAGGGCCTCCCGGAGACCGCGGGTCTCCTCGGGGGCGCGAGCCCCGCCGTCGAGGGCGACATCGTCGTCGTGGCGTATTCCTCCGGCGAGGTCTTCGCGCTCCGCGCGGAGAACGGGCGCCCGCTCTGGACCGACAATCTCGCGGCCTCGCGCAATCTCGATCCCCTGACCTCGCTCGCGGACATCAGGGGGCGGCCGATCATCGATCGCGGCATGGTCTTCGCGATCAGCCACAGCGGGCGCATGGTCGCGATCGACCTGCGCACCGGGGACCGCATCTGGGAGCAGGACATCGGCGGCTCCTACAGCCCCTGGGTCGCCGGCGATTTCCTCTATGTCCTCACCAACGACAGCGATTTGATCTGCCTGACGCGGAAGGAAGGCCGCATCAAATGGGTGCTGGACCTGCCGCGCTACGAGGATCAGAAGAAGAGGAAGGGACAGCTCGACTGGTCCGGTCCCGTGCTGGCGGGCGATCGGCTGATCGTGGTGGGATCGGACGGCTCCGCCATTGCGGTCTCTCCCTACACGGGGAAGCCGCTGGGGCGCATCGAGTTCCCCGACGGCAGCTACGTCGCGCCGGTGCTCGCGAACAAGATTCTCTACCTTCTGACCCAGGACGCCGATCTCATCGCCTATCAATAGGCGAGGGCGCCCGCGGGGTGCGAAGACTGCATGACCGCTACCGTCGCGATCGTCGGCCGGCCCAATGTCGGCAAATCGACCCTGTTCAACCGCCTCGTGGGGCGGCGTCTCGCGCTCGTCGACGACACGCCCGGCGTGACGCGCGACTGGCGCGCGGGCGAGGCGCGGATCGGCGATCTGGAATTCCGCGTGCTCGACACCGCCGGCCTCGAGGAGGCCGGGCGCGAGAGCCTCGCCGCGCGCATGAGCGCGCAGACCGAGCGCGCGCTCGAGGGGGCCGATGCCGTGCTCTTCCTGATCGACGCCCGCGCGGGGGTGACGCCCGTCGACCGCCATTTCGCGGACCGGCTGCGCCGGCGCGGCATCCCGACTGTCCTCGTCGCCAACAAGACCGAGAGCGCCGCCGCGAGCGCGGGCGTCCACGAGGCCTACGCCCTCGGCCTCGGCGACCCCGTCGCCATCTCCGCCGAGCACGGCGAGGGCATGGCCGATCTCTACGAGGCGCTGCGGCCGCTCATCGAGACCGAAGCCGCTCCGGCTGCGGAGGAAGTCGCCGAGGCCGGGAAGCCGCTGCAGCTCGCGGTGGTGGGACGTCCCAATGTCGGGAAATCGACGCTGGTCAATCGGCTCATCGGCGAGGAGCGCCTGCTCACGGGGCCGGAAGCCGGCATCACCCGCGATGCGATCGCGATCGACTGGCGCTGGCGGGAGCGCGCGATCCGCCTCATCGACACCGCGGGGCTCCGCAAGCGGCCGAAGGTCGAGGCGAAGCTCGAGAAGCTCTCGGTCGCGGACACGCTCCGCGCCATCCGCTTCGCCGAGGTGGTGGTGCTGGTGCTCGACGCCGAGCAGATGCTGGAGCGGCAGGACCTCACCATCGCGCGGCTCGTCGAGGAGGAGGGCCGCGCTCTCGTCCTCGCCGTCAACAAATGGGACCTCGTCGAGGAGAAGCAGCAGGCCATCGGGCGTCTCCACGGCCGATTGCAGACCTCGCTGCCGCAGCTCGAGGGGCTTCCGGTCGTGACGCTCTCGTCGCGCACGGGACGCGGCGTCGAGAAGCTGATGCCGGCGGTGCTGAAGGCGCACGCAATCTGGAACCGCCGTATTCCCACGCCCGCGCTCAACCGCTGGCTCGAGGGCGCGCTCGCGCGCCATCCGCCGCCGCTGGTGAGCGGCCGCCGGCTCCGCATCCGCTACATGACCCAGGCGAACATCCGGCCGCCGACCTTCGCGCTCTTCACCTCGAAGCCCGGCGACCTCCCGGACTCCTACCGGAGCTACCTCGTCCACCTCATGCGCGAGGACTTCGACCTTCCCGGCGTGCCGATCCGGATGATGCTGAGGAAGGGGGAGAATCCCTATGCGGAGCGGCGGAAGCAGTGAGGGCGAAAATCTCTCCATTCGCTTGCGACCCGGCTTCCGCCAGCGCTACGAACGGCTCCGTCGCCTCCTTCGGCTGTCGCAGCTTCGACTTGTCCTCGGCGGGGAAGCCCCTGGCGCGGAGCCTGGTCGCGAGGATGCCGGGATCGACGAGGTTCGCCGTCGCCTTGGTGATGGCGAGCTCCGAGGCGTAGATCCGCACCATCGCCTCGAGCGCGGCCTTGCTTGCGGCATAGGCCCCCCAATAGGGCGCGAGGTCGCGCGCGGCGGTGCAGGTGACGAAGATCGCGCGGCCGGCCTCCGATTTCCGCAGCAGCGGGTCGAGCGAGCGGATGAGGCGCCAATTGGCGGTGAGGTTCGTCGCGACGACCTCGTCCCAGACCTTGGGCTCGACGTGGCTGAGCGGCGAGAGCGTGCCGAGAACGGCGGCGTTTCCGACGAGCACGTCGAGGCGGCCGAAGCGCTCATGGATCGCCGCGCCCATCCGGTCGATCTTGTCGAACTCGCGCAGATCGAGCGGCAGCAGCGTCGGCGCCGCGCCGCCCGCGGCGCGGACCTCGTCGTCGAGCTCCTCGAGCCCGCCTTGGGTGCGCGCGACCAGGATGAGATGGGCGCCTTCGGCGGCAAAGCGCTTGGCGATCGCCGCGCCGAGACCGCGCGAGGCGCCGGTGACGAGGGCGATGCGGCCCAGGAGCCGCTGCCCCTTCCGCGGTGTCATGGGCTCAGGCGGTCTCCGCGAGCAGCGAGAGCTGGATCGAGACCTTGCCGGCTTCGTGATCCGTGAGCGGGATCGGATAATCGCCGGTGAAGCAGGCGTCGCAGTATTTGGGCGCGGCGGGATCGCGCCCGCCCTCGCCCATCGCGCGATAGAGCCCGTCGATCGAGACGAAGGCGAGGCTGTCGGCGCCGATGAACTTGCACATCGCCTTCACGTCGTAGTGCGAGGCCAGGAGCTGCTCGCGCTCGGGCGTGGCGATGCCGTAGAAGCAGGAGTTGGTGGTGGGCGGGCTCGAGATGCGCATGTGCACCTCGCGGGCGCCCGCGCTCCGCACCATCTCCACGATCTTGGTGGAAGTCGTGCCGCGCACGATCGAATCGTCGACGAGGACGACGCGCTTCCCTTTCAATTTCGCGCGGTTCGCGTTGTGCTTGAGCTTCACGCCGAGGTGCCGGATCTGGTCCGTGGGCTCGATGAAGGTGCGGCCGACGTAGTGGTTGCGGATGATGCCGAGCTCGAACGGAAGGCCCGATTCCTGCCCGTAGCCGATCGCAGCGGGAACGCCGGAATCCGGCACGGGGATCACCATGTCCGCCACGACGCCGCTCTCGCGCGCGAGCTCGGCGCCGATGCGCTTCCTCGCCTCGTAGACGCTGCTGCCCTCGACGATGCTGTCCGGCCGCGCGAAGTAGATGTACTCGAAGATACAGAAGCGCTTTTTCGCCTTGGGGAAGGGCCGCGCGCTGTGCACGCCGAGCCCGTCGATGGTGACGAGCTCGCCCGCCTCGATGTCGCGCACGAACTCCGCGCCGATGATGTCGAGGGCGCAGGTCTCGGAGGTGACGATAGAGGCATCGCCGAGCCGGCCCAGCACCAGGGGCCTGACGCCCAGGGGATCGCGCACGCCGATGAGCCCGTCCTGCGTGAGCGCGCCCAGCGAATAGGCGCCCTCGACCTGGCGCAGCGCCTCGACCATCCGGTCCTCGACCGTGTGCTTGAGGCTCGTCGCGATCAGATGGACGATGACCTCGGTGTCGCTGGTCGACTGGAAGAGGCTGCCGCGGCGCACGAGCTGGCGGCGCAGGTGGTAGGAATTGGTGAGATTGCCGTTGTGGCAGATCGCGAGTCCCCCGAACTCGAAATCCGCGAAGAGCGGCTGCACGTTCCGCATCGCGACCTCGCCGGTCGTCGCGTAGCGCACGTGGCCGAGAGCGGAGTGCCCCGCGAGCCGCGCCATCACTTCCTTGGAGCTGAAGATGTCGCCGACATGGCCCATCCCGCGATGGGCGTGGAACTGCTCGCCGTCGAAGGCGACGATCCCCGCGGCCTCCTGGCCGCGATGCTGCAGCGCGTGGAGCCCGAGCGCCGCCAGCGCCGCGGCCTCCGGATGTCCGAAGACCCCGAAGACCCCGCACTCCTCGCGCAGATGGTCGTCGTCGTAGGGTTGGGTGGTCAGCATCGCCGCGCCCTCACGAGGCCTCAGGGACCCCTGATAGATAGTAGCGACTCCGCGGTTCCGCGAGGTCCCGCGGCAGGGTTCTACACTCAATTTCGGGGCGGTGCCAGCGGCGTTGCCGGTCATTGCTGATTTGTCTGCTCGACGGCCTTGTCCAAGCCCTTGCGCATGTCCGGTGTATAGCCCTTGTCGCCGGGCGACTCCGGTTTTTGCGGCGGTTGCGCGGGGGTCTCGAGGGCGCGGCGGGCGCTGTCGGCCTGATGGACTTGATCGACCTTCTGACGCGCGTCGGAAGCCGTCGACTCCACGCGCCCGCGCACCGAGGGCGGGACCAGCGACACCAGGAAATCGGCGCCGGCCGCGAGGTAGCGCGTGCTGCGGGCCTCCTTGATCCAGTCGGGCCGGCTCGCCTCCGGGAGCGCGAGGGTGAGGCCGTAATAGAGAAGGCAGGCGATCACCGCGCCGCGCACGAGGCCGAAGAGCAGGCCCAGAGAGTGATCGACCGAGGCGAGCGAGCTTTCCTTGACGCGCCGCGCGATCGCGGAGGTCAGCAGCGACAGCAGGATCAGCGCCACGACGAAGATCGCGGTCCCCGCCGCGAGGTTCGCGAACATCCCCTTCGGGATGAATTTCTCCGCGAAGGGCGCGGCATAAGGGAAGCCGTAGAGCGCGGCGACGCCCGCCGCGACCCAAGCGCCCACGGAGAGCAGCTCCTTCACGATGCCGCGCGCGAAGGCGAAGAGGCCCGAGAGCACGATCACGACGATGACGATGATGTCGAACGGATTCATGCCGGTATTGTCTCACCCCGGGCGCGGGGGTCCCAAGCGAAACGAGGAGGGAGGCGCGACCCCGGCCTCACCGAGGCGTCGCGCGGCGGGAGGAAAGCCGTCCTGGCGCCACGTCGAAGCGCGCGAGGAGGTCGCCGAGATGGGCAATCTCTCGGATCGAGGCGGGCGCGCCCTCGAGCGTCCGGCTGCGCGCCTGGCCCGAGCGCCTCGGCATCCAGGCGCCCGCAAAGCCGAGCTTCCCCGCCTCCTTGAGCCGTGACTCCGCCTGCGCCACCGGACGCACCTCGCCGGAGAGGCCGATCTCGCCGAAGACGACGGTATCCGCCGGGACCGGCTGCTGGGTCGCGGCCGAGAGCAGCGCCGCCGCAACCGCGAGGTCGGCCGCGGGTTCGGCGATGCGCAGGCCGCCGGCGACGTTGAGGTAGACGTCGTTGGCGCCGATCGCGAGCCCGCAGCGCGCGTCGAGCACGGCGAGGATCATCGCGAGGCGGTTGCCGTCCCAGCCGATGACCGCGCGGCGGGGCGTTCCCAGAGGCGAGGGCGCCACCAGCGCCTGGATCTCCACCAGGACCGGCCGCGTTCCCTCCATCCCCGCGAAGACCGCGGAGCCCGCGACCTCGCCGCGGCGCTCCGCGAGAAAGAGCGCGGAGGGGTTCGGCACTTCCGCAAGCCCGCGGTCCGTCATCTCGAAGACGCCGATCTCGTCGGTGGGGCCGAAGCGGTTCTTGACCGCGCGCAGGATCCGGAACTGATGCCCTCGGTCGCCCTCGAAGTAGAGGACGGTGTCCACCATGTGCTCGAGGACGCGCGGCCCCGCAATCATCCCTTCCTTGGTGACGTGGCCCACGAGCAGCAGCGAGAAGCCGCGCTCCTTCGCGAGCCGGATCAGCTCGTGCGCCGCCGCACGCACCTGGCTCACCGTGCCGGGCGCGCTGTCGAGGCTGTCGAGGTAGAGGGTCTGGATCGAATCGACGACGACCACGTCGGGCGCGTCCTGCCGGTCGAGCGAGGCTGCGATGTCGCGGACGCTCGTGGCTGCCGCGAGCTGCACCGGCGCCCCGGCGACGCCGAGCCGCTCCGCGCGGAGGCGCACCTGATCGAGGGATTCCTCGCCGGAGATGTAGACGCAGCTCGCGGCCGCGCGACCGTGCGCGGCCGTCGCGAGCGCCGCCACCGCCTGTAGCAACAGGGTCGATTTCCCGATGCCGGGATCGCCGCCCACGAGGAGCGCCGAGCCCGGGACGAGCCCGCCGCCGCAGACGCGGTCGAACTCGGCGATGCCGCAGATGCGGCGCCTAAGCTTCTCGCCCGCGCCCGCGAGACCCGTGAATTCGAGCTTCCGCCCCTTGCCCGCGCCGAGACCGCGCGGCGATGCCGCCCGCGCCTGCTCCTCCACGAGAGTGTTCCAGCCGCCGCAGGCCTCGCAGCGTCCCGCCCATTTGGGATATGACGCGCCGCATTGCTGGCAGACGTAGCGGGTCTGCGCGCGTGCCATTTCAGACCGTCGCTCCGCTCACGTCGCGCGCACCTCCATCTTTATCGGTCCTTCCGCGCTTCCGTGGATGAATTGCTCGACGAAATCGTTGCCGGAGCGGTCGATCTCCGCGGTCTCGCCGGACCAGATGATGCGGCCCTTGTAGATCATGGCGATGCGGTTCGCGATCTTGCGCGCGCTCGCCATGTCGTGGGTGATGGACATGGCGGTGGCGCCGAGCTTCTGCACGCAGGCGACGATCAAGTCGTTGATCACGTCGCCCATGATCGGGTCGAGGCCCGTCGTGGGCTCGTCGAAGATGATGATCTCGGGCTCGTGGCAGATCGCGCGTGCGAGCGCCACGCGCTTCTGCATGCCGCCCGAGAGCTCCGAGGGGCGAAGCTCCGCCACGTCCGGTCCGAGGCCCACGGAGGCGAGCTTCTCGAGCGCGGTCTCCTTCGCCTCCGAGCGGCCGACGCCCTGTCCCTGGATCAGGCCGAAGGCGACGTTCTCCCAGACCGGGAGGCTGTCGAAGAGGGCCGCGCTCTGGAAGAGCATGCCGAACTTCCGCATGACGCGCTCGCGCTCGCCCGTCGAGAGCTTCGTCACCTCCTCGCCGTCGATCTCGATCGAGCCCGCGTCAGGCTGCATGAGGCCGAGAATGCATTTCGCGATCACGGATTTGCCGCTGCCGGAGCCGCCGATCACCACGACGCTCTCGCCGACGCCGATGTCGAGGTCGATCCCGTCGAGCACAACTTTGCGCCCGAAGGATTTTTTGAGGCCGCGGACGGCGATCTTGAGCGGGCGCGTCATCGGCCCACGAAGAGTAGGGCGGTGAGGGCGTAGTCGAGCACCAGGATCATGATCGAGGCCGAGACCACCGCATAGGTGGTGGCCGCGCCGACGCCCTGCGCGCCGCCTCGGGAGTGGTAGCCGAAATAGCAGCCCATGAGCGCGATCACGAAGCCGAAGACCCCGGCCTTCACGAGGCCCGCGACCACATCGTTCGCCTGCATGTAGTCGGCGGTGCGCTGGATGTAGGCCGCGGGATTGAAGCGCAGGCGGTAGTTGCCGACGAGAAAGCCGCCGAAGACGCCGATGATATCGGCGACCAGGACCAAGAGCGGCATCGCGATCGTGCCCGCGACCACCCGCGGCACCACGAGATACTTGAAGGGATTGGTCGAGAGCGTCGTGAGCGCGTCGATCTGGTCGGTGACGCGCATGGTGCCGAGCTCCGCCGCGATCGCCGCGCCGATGCGGCCCGCGACCATGAGGCCCGCGATCACGGGCCCGAGCTCACGCGTCACCGAGAGCAGCACCACCGTCGGTACCGCGCTCTCCGCGGCGAAGCTGCTGAAGCCCGTATAGGTCTGGAGGGCGAGCACCATCCCCGTGAAGAGCGCGGTCAAGCCCACGACGGGAAGCGAGTAGTAGCCGATGTCCACGAGCTGACGCAGGATGAGCCTGAGATAGATCGGCGGCCGCACGCAATGGCTGACCGCCGCGACCGTGAACAGCCCCATGCGCCCGCTCGCCGCGAGAAAGCGCAGCGATACCGCGCCGATCGATGCGAGAAAACGCAGGAGCGGCACCATCGCTTAGCCGCCGGAATAGACGCGGTGATAGCGGCGGCCGAGCGCGGTCAGCACCTCGTAGCCGATGGTGCCCGCGCGCTCGCCCACGACGTCCGCGGTGCTTTCTGCGTCGATGAGGTCGACGAAAGCGCCGGGCTCGAGTAGGGCCGGATCGATGCCCGTCACGTCGAATGTCATGAGGTCCATCGAGATGCGTCCGACGACGGGAACCCGGCGTCCCCCGATGCCGGCCGTAGTGCGGGGACTTGCTGAACGGAACCAGCCATCGGCGTAACCCACGGCGACCGTGGCGACGCGACCGCCGCGCTCCATGCGATGGGTCGCACCGTAGCCAACGGTCCCCCCTCTGTCAACGTCGCGGACCTGCAGGATTTTCCCTTTAAGATGAATGACTTGTGTCATCGGATTGGGGCCGCTCGCGTGCGGATTGAGGCCGTAGAGGGCCGCGCCCGGACGCACGAAATCGAAGTGGAAATCCGGCCCGAGGAAGATGCCGGAGGAGTTCGCGATCCCCCCGGGCGCTGGCGGAAGCCTGCGACGCGCGGCGAGGAAGAGGCGGCGCTGTTCAGCGTTCTTCGGGTGCTTCGGCTCCTCCGCGCAGGCGAGATGGCTGATGATGGCGCGTAGCGCCACCCCCGCAATCCGGTCGGGCGCGCCCGCGAGCACCGCCATCTCCGCGGGCGAGAGCCCCAGCCGCGACATGCCCGTGTCGAGATGGAGGATCGCCGGCGGGCGCGTCTTCAGCGGCAGGCTCAGCTTCCGCCAGCTCTCGATCTGGCCGAGGTCGTTCAGCACGGGAATGAGCCGCGCCGAGAGGAAATCCTTCTCGGTCTGCGGCAAGAGCCCGCTGAGGACCGCGATCTCCTGCGTCTTGAGCGCCTGGCGGAGCGTCAGTCCCTCCTCGAGCGTCGCCACGAAGAAGGTCTTGCATCCCGCCGCCGCGAGAGCCTTCGCGACCGGCACCATGCCGAGCCCATAGGCGTCGGCCTTGACGACGGCCGTGCATTGCACGGCCTTGCCGACTTTGGCCTGGAGCGAGCGCCAGTTCTTGACGATCGCGCCGAGGTCGATCTCGAGCACCCCCGTCGCGCGGTCGAGGGGCGTGGGACCGCGGCGGCTTGCGGCCTTGGGACGGCTTGGCTGGCGTTTGGAAGGCATCGGGAAGGTAGGAGAACCGCTGAGTGGTGTACGTAAGATGCCGCAGTCTAATGGGTTTTAGCGCGATCAGCGAGCGCTGACCGGTTTTTGCATTCGAATAGAAGTCGGGCTGTCGAAGCCCGGATGCGCCTCGCGCCCGATCTCCCGGTAGCCGCGGGCGCGAAAGTAAGCCTGGTTTTCCGGTAGCGCGACCCGCACCTTCAATAAGACGGACCCGAGGCCGGTCTCCCGGGCGTACTCCTCCACCGCCCCGACCAGGCGGTCGGCGATGCCGCGGCGGCGGTACTCCGGCAGAACCGAGAGGCGGCCGAGATAGACGTGCCCCTCTCCCGGGGCGGCGTTGACGCAGCCGGCGAGGCGTCCATCGCAGACCGCGACGAAGACGCGGCCCTCCGCGATCAGCCTCGCAACGGACTCGGCGGTCTCATTGAGGGCCGCCGACTCCGGTCGGATATGACCGCGCTGTTCCGCGAAAGCCGTGCGCATGATCCGCGCGACCTCTGCGCTTTCCGCGGGGAGGGTGGGGCGGATGCGGGCTTGGGAGCTGGACATGGGTGAGAGCGGGGGCTGAATGCGGCGGGGAGGCCCTAGCTAGCGGCGGCCGCCCGGACTTGTCCACAAACTCGTCACGGCTCTGTCATCCCGGAATCGCATAGTCCTTTCGCCCGAGGACCTGGGATCGAGCGATGGAAGCCTGCAAATTGACGCGGCCGGGGACAGGGTGAGCAAGGTTCTCATCGTGGTGTTCGACGGGCTCAGGCCGGATATGGTGCGGCCGGCGCTGACGCCGAACCTCTGCCGCTTCCGTGCGGCCGCCGCGCAGTTTCCCGAGAGCCGCGCGGTGTTTCCGACGGAGACGCGGGTCAACGGCACGAGCCTGGTGACGGGCGTGCTGCCGGGGCGCCACGGCGTCGTCGCCAATCGCTTCTACGATCCCGCGGCCAATCTCGTCTGCGTCAGCGGAAAATGGCAGGACCTCGAGGCGTTGGAGCTCGCGCTCGAGCGGCCCTTGCTGGAGGTGCCGAGCCTCGGGGAGATCCTCGCGGGCGCCGGTGCGTCGCTTGCGGTGATCGGTACCGGAAGCGCGGGCGTCACGCGCCTGCTGCACTCGACCGCCGAGCGGCACGGCCAGCTCTGCCTCTCGCTTCATGGGCTCGAGGCATCGCACGCGTGCTGCCGCGCAAGCGCTCGTCGAGCGCATGGGGCCGCTCCCAGTGGCGGGCGTGCCCAATCTCGGATTCCTCCGATACGCCACCACCGCCTATCTCGACTATGTCCTGCCCGAGCTCGATCCCGACGCCGCGGTCATCTGGTATTGCGAGCCCGACACGTCATTTCACCACCGGGGGATCGGCTCGCCCGCAAGCATCGAGGCCTTGCGCGAGGTCGACGCGCAATTCGGCCGGCTCCTCGACTACCGCGACCAAGCGGCACCGGAGCTCACGATCGTCGCGCTTTCCGATCACGGCCAGATCAGCACCTACGGCGAGCGGCTGGGGATCGGCGCGCAAATGGCGTCGGCGGGCTTCTCGGTCGGCGAGATGCCGGGGCCGGAGGCGGAGATCGCCGTCATCGGCGATTCCGGCGGCGGCATCTACGTGCGCAATGGCGATGCCGAGACCGTGGCGCGGGCCGCGCGCTGGCTCCAGGCGCAGCCCTGGTGCGGCCTCCTGTTCGTGCGCGGCGAGGGATTGCCGGGCGCCTTGAGCCAGGATCTCCTGGGCATCGCGCACGCGCGCGCCGCGGACATCGTCTTCACGCTCGCGAGCGACAGCGGATCCAACGCCCACGGCCTCCTCGGCCGCGGCCGACACGACAGCTCCATGCCCGATGGTGGCGGCGTCCATGGCGGGCTCCATCGCCTCGAGCTCTCGAGCCTGCTTGCGATCTCCGGCCGCGCCTTCCGCCGCGGCTATCGCTCGCCGCTGCCGGCGGGAATCCTCGACGTGCTCCCGACCGTGCTCGCCATCCTCGGCGTCGAGGCGCCCGCGGGTCTCGACGGCCGCGTGCTCTCCGAGGCGATGCTCGATGCAGCGCCGCCGGAGGGCATGCCCTCGGCCGAGCGCTTCTCCGCTGGGATCCCCGGCTACCGCCAGCACCTTCTCGCCCGCCGCCTCGGCCCGCAGCGCTACCTCGATCACGGCGGCAGGAGCTGAGGGCGGTAGAGCATCGTCCGGCGAAGTGTGCAGCGGTTCGCCGTAGACGATGCGGCAAAATCAACGAATCTAGAGCACGTTCCGATTCCCTGGAATCGGAACGTGCTCTAGGGGATCGCCTGCGGCAGGTGGTCGCCGGGCGCGTAGTCGTCGAAGCGAGTGGTGTCGCCGGTGAAGCGGAGGGTCTTGGTGCCGATGGGACCGTGGCGCTGCTTTGCCACGATGATGTCCGCGAGATTGTGCACCTGTTCCAGCCTCGTCTTCCAACGGTCGTACCGGTCGTTGAACTTCTCGCTGCTCTCGTCGGGGCGTTGCGTCGGCTCTGCGCGCGAGAGGTAATACTCCTCGCGGTAGATGAACATCACGACGTCTGCGTCCTGCTCGATCGAGCCGGATTCACGAAGATCGGAGAGCATGGGACGCTTGTCCTCGCGGCTCTCGACGGCGCGCGAGAGCTGCGAGAGCGCGAGCACGGGGAGGTTCAGCTCCTTCGCAAGCGCCTTCAAGCCGCGGGTGATCTCGGAGATCTCCTGCACGCGGTTCTCGCCGGCTGTGCCTTCGCCGGAGCCGCGCAAGAGCTGAAGATAGTCGACGATCACGAGGTCGAGGCCGCGTTGGCGTTGGAGCCGGCGTGCGCGGGTGCGGAGCGCTGCGATGGTGGGGGCGGGGGTGTCGTCGATGTAGAGTGGAATGCGCGCGAGCTGCTGGCTCGTCTGCACGAAGCGGCCGAAGTCGTCGTGGCTCACGTCGCCGCGGCGGATGCGGTCGGAGGGGACTCCGGATTCTTCGGAAAGGATGCGGGTCGCAAGTTGCTCGCTCGACATCTCCAGCGAGAAGAACCCGACCACGCCGCCGTCGGCGGCGGTGATGCGGCCGTCCTTGGTATCGCCGCGCTGATAATGCCGCGCGGCGTGAAAGGCGATGTTGGTCGCGAGCGAGGTCTTGCCCATCGAAGGCCGCGCCGCGAGCACGATGAGGTCCGATGGATGGAGGCCGCCGAGGAGCTTGTCGAGACCCGAAAACCCGGTGGCGATACCTACGGTCCGGCCCTCGCGTTTGAAGGCGCTTTCTGCCTGGAGGATCGCCTCGGTGAGCGCGTCCTCGAACTTGCGGAAGCCGCGCTCGTGCTGGCCTGCGGTTGCGAGATCGAAGAGGCGCCGCTCCGCCGCCTCGATCTGCTGGCGCGCGTCGTGCTCGAGGTCGTGCGCGAAGGCCTCGTTGACGACGTCCTCGCCGAGGGTGATGAGCTGCCGGCGCAAGTAGAGGTCGTGGATCTGCCGCGCGTAATCCTCGGCGTTGATGATGGTGACGACCGAGGCCGCGAGCCGCGCGAGGTACTGCGCGCCGCCGATCTCCTGCAGCGCCCCGTCCTGGTCGAAGAGGTTCTTGAGCGTGACGGGATTGGCGATCTGCCCGCGTCCGATGAGCGTGCCGATGGCGGCGTAGATGCGCCCATGCACGCCCTCCGCGAAATGCTCCGGCAGCAGGAACTCGGAGACGCGGCTATAGGCCTGATTGTTGACGAGGATCGCGCCCAGGAGCGCCTGCTCCGCCTCGGTATTGTGCGGCGGCGTGCGATAAGGCGGCTCGCTGCCCTCGCGCAATGGGGTGATGTTGCTGTTCGACCGCGCTTGTTCAGCCATGGTCGCGGACTCTTAGCATCCGGCCCCGAGTCGGCGCACTAGCAATCCGCTGGGGGTAATTTGAAGAGCGGGGATAACTGAAAGCTGACAGCCGATGGCTGACGGCCGCCCCTCAACTCACCGCCGGGCTCCTGCTCGCCGTCGTGTTCCGCGTGAGCTGCTCCTGCATCAGCTTCACCTCGTGGCGTGCGATCGAGCGCAGATGCACCTCGTCGGGGCCGTCGGCGAATTGGAGGATGCGGCCTTGCGTCCAGATGTCCGCGAGCGGGGTGTCCTGAGTGAGGCCCTTGGCGCCGAAGGTTTGCATCGCGCGGTTGGCGATGGTGACGAGCATCCGCGGCACCGCGACCTTGATGAGTGCCACTTCCTTGCGAGCGGCTTTGTTGCCGGCCTTGTCCATGAGCCAGGCGGCCTTGAGGACGAGGAGACGCGCCTGCTCGATCTCGATGCGCGAGAGCGCGATCCAGTCCTGGACCGCGCCGTGCTCGTGGAGGAGCTTGCCGAAGGTCTTCCGCTGGAGCGAGCGCTGGATCATCAGCTCCAGCGACACCTCGGCGGCGCCGATCGAGCGCATGCAGTGGTGGATGCGGCCGGGACCGAGCCGCGCTTGCGCGAGCGCGAAGCCGCCGCCTTCCTCGCCGAGGAGGTTGTCGGCGGGAACGCGCACGTTCTCGAACAGGATCTCGCAGTGACCCTCGGGTGCCTCATGGTGCATCACCGGGGGGTTGCGCACGACGGTGACGCCCGGTGTCTCCTTCGGGACCAGCACCATGCTCTGCCGGCGATGCGCCTCCGGCCGGTCGGGGCTCGTCTGGCCCATCACGATGAGGATCCTGCAGCGGGGGTCGGCGGCGTTGGTGATGAACCACTTCCGCCCGTTGATGACCCAGTCGCCGCCGTCGCGCTTGATCGAGGTCCTGATGTTGGTGGCGTCGGAGGACGCGACCTCGGGCTCGGTCATCGCGAAGGAGGAGCGGATCTTCCCATCGAGCAGTGGGACGAGCCACTGCTTCTTCTGCGCGGGCGAAGCCGCCAGATGCAGCAGCTCCATGTTGCCGGTGTCGGGAGCGCTGCAGTTGAAGACCTCGGACGACCAGTGGAGGCGCCCCATGATCTCCGCGCAGGGGGCATAGTCGAGGTTCGACATCTGCGTGCCGGGCTCCTCGGGCTTGAGGCCCGGCAGGAACAGGTTCCAGAGCCCCTGCGCCCGCGCCTTCGCCTTCAAATCCTCCATGAACGGGGGCGGAAAGACGTGCTCGTGCTCGACGATGCGGGTGTATTCCTCGTCGCGGGGCGCCACGTGCTCCGCGATGAAGGCCTTCACCGCCGCCTGCATCCGCGTCGATTTGTCCGAGAACTCGAAGTCCATTTCCGTCCCTCCCGCTCGAGCGCACGCGTCGGAAGATGGTGCAAAGGCGCGGCCATGTCCATGCCGCGACAGGGGTTATCGGACTGACCCCGCGGCGAAAATTTCGCTAGCCAGGGCTTGATCCCGCAGCTATGGTCCCGACTTAATGTGTACCGAATTGGTACGAATTGGTCCCTGGGATCGAAGCCCATGATTATCCTCAGCAAGCTCGCGGATTACGGCGTGATCGTCGCCGCCGAGCTCGCCGCCGACCCGCAGCGGCAGGCGACGGCGGCGGCGCTTGCCGCGGCGACGCAGCTCCCGCAAGCGACGGTTTCGAAGGTGCTGAAGAATCTCGCGCATGCCGGCATCGTCACGGGCTCCCGCGGTGCCGCGGGCGGCTACCGTCTCGCGCGGCCCGCCGAGACCGTCTCGGTCGCGGAGGTGGTGGCGGCGATCGACGGCGACATCGGCATCACCCAATGCACCTCGCATGCGACGGCCGCGCATCCCGCGACCTGCGAGCGCACGCATTTCTGCCCGACGCGTCCGCATTGGCAGCGCATCAACAGCGCCGTCAGCACCGCGCTCTCGGCGGTCACGCTCGCGGACATGGTCGCGGACCGCCTGCGTTTCCTGCCGCAGCTTTCGCCTCGAACCGGGGACCGCGCCGCGCCATGACCTCGACCCACGACGCCCTCGACACCGTCCGCTCGGTCACGGGCGAGGGCTACAAGTACGGCTTCGTCACGGAGATCGAGGAGGACCAGGCGCCGCCGGGCCTCAACGAGGACACCGTGCGCTTCATCTCCGCCAAGAAGCAGGAGCCGGAGTGGCTCCTCGAATGGCGTCTCGCGGCCTTCCGCCACTGGCAGCAGATGGAGCAGCCGGATTGGGCGAAGCTCCGCATCGCGCCGATCGACTATCAGGCCGCGACCTACTACTCCGCGCCAAAGAAGGCCGCGGGGCCGAAGTCGATCGAGGAGGTCGATCCGGAGCTGCTCAAGACTTACGAGAAGCTCGGCATTCCCCTCCACGAGCGCGCGGCGCTCGCGGGCGTCGCGGTTGACGCGGTCTTCGACAGCGTCTCCGTCGCCACGACCTTCAAGGAGACGCTCGCCGAGCTCGGCATCATCTTCTGCTCCTTCGGCGAGGCCGTGCGCGAGCATCCGGAGCTCGTGCGGAAGTATCTCGGCACGGTCGTACCGCAGGGCGACAATTTCTTCGCCGCGCTCAACTCCGCGGTCTTCAGCGACGGCTCATTCGCCTACATTCCCCCGGGTGTGCGCTGCCCGATGGAGCTCTCGACATATTTCCGGATCAACGCCGCCAAGACCGGCCAGTTCGAGCGCACGCTCCTCGTCGCGGACAACGGCGCCTATGTGAGCTATCTCGAGGGCTGCACCGCGCCGCAGCGTGATGAGAACCAGCTTCACGCCGCGGTGGTCGAGCTGGTCGCGCTCGAGGACGCGGAGATCAAGTACTCGACGGTGCAGAACTGGTACCCCGGTGACGCCGAGGGACGCGGCGGCATCTACAACTTCGTCACCAAGCGCGGCGCCTGCCGCGGCGCGCGCTCGAAGATCTCCTGGACCCAGGTCGAGACCGGCTCGGCCATCACCTGGAAATATCCGAGCTGCGTCCTCGAGGGCGACGAATCCGTGGGCGCGTTCTATTCCGTCGCCATCACCAACAATCTGCAGCAGGCGGATACCGGCACCAAGATGATCCATCTCGGGCGCGACACCAGCTCGACCATCATCTCCAAGGGCATCTCCGCGGGCCGCGGGCAGAACACCTATCGCGGCCTCGTGCGCGTGCAGCCGAAGGCCGAGAACGCGCGCAACTACACCCAGTGCGACAGCCTCCTCATCGGCAAGAAGTGCGGCGCGCACACCGTGCCCTACATCGAGATCCGCAATCCCAGCGCCCACATCGAGCACGAGGCCACGACCTCGAAGATCAGCGAGGACCAGCTCTTCTATTGCCAGCAGCGCGGCCTCTCGGAGGAGGACGCGCTCTCGCTCATCGTCAACGGCTTCTGCAAGGAAGTCCTGAAGGAGCTGCCGATGGAGTTCGCGGTCGAGGCGCAGAAGCTCCTCGCCGTGAGCCTCGAAGGCAGCGTCGGCTGAACATCCGAGAACTGCGAAACGAACCCAATGTATCTCTTGGAAATCAATAACTTGCATGCCCGCGTAGGCGACGGGAGAGAGATCCTCAAGGGGATCGACCTCAAGGTCGCGCCCGGGGAAGTGCACGCGATCATGGGGCCCAACGGCTCCGGCAAGAGCACGCTCGCGGGCGTGCTCGCGGGGAAGCCCGGCTACGAGGTGACAGAGGGCCAAGTGCTCTACGAGGGCCGCGATCTCCTGGCGCTGGCGCCGGACGAGCGCGCGCGCGCGGGTATCTTTCTCGCATTCCAGTATCCCGTCGAGATTCCCGGCGTGAACAACATGTACTTCCTCCGCGCGGCCTTGAACGCGGTGCGGCGCGAGCGCGGCGAGAATGAGCTCGACGCCGGCCAGTTCCTCAAGGCCGTCCGCGCGAAGCTCAAGCTCCTGGATATCGGCGAGGACCTGCTGCAGCGCGCGGTCAATGTCGGCTTCTCCGGGGGCGAGAAGAAGCGCAACGAGATTTTCCAGATGGCGATGCTCGAGCCCAGGCTCGCGATCCTCGACGAGACCGACAGCGGCCTCGACATCGACGCGCTCCGCGTGGTCTCGAACGGCGTCAACCGCCTGCGCGATCCCCAGCGCGCGATCGTGCTGATCACGCACTATCAGCGGCTTCTCGACTACGTCGTGCCCGACCGCGTGCACGTGCTCGGCGACGGCAAGATCGTCCAGTCCGGCGACAAGAGCCTCGCTGTCGAGCTCGAGAAGCGCGGCTACGGCCATCTCGGGAGCGCGGCGTGAGATGAGCGCGCTCACGGCCGAGACGGCACCCTATCTCGAGGCCTTCCGCGCCCGCGGCGGCTCGGGCGAGCCCGCTTGGCTCGCCGAGCGCCGCAGGGTCGCTGCCGAGCGCTTCGAGGAGCTCGGCTTTCCGACCCGGCGGCAGGAGCAGTGGCGCTTCACGAACCTCGCGCCCCTGACGCGGAGCGCGTTTCCCCCGAGGGGCGTCGAGGGACGTATGCGGATCGAGCTTGCGGGGGAGCCGCCTCGGGGCGTCTGGCTCGGCTCGGTGCAGGAGGCGCTGAGAGAGCGGCCGGAGCTGCTGCGCGCGGCGCTCGACGAGACCGAGATCGCCGGCGCGCAGGCCTTCGCCTTGCTGAACGCGGCGCTCTTCGACGACGGCTACATCCTGGCGCTGGAGCCGGGCATCGAGCTCGAGCATCCCGTCGAAATCGTGCATCGCGGCGAGGGCGGCGGCTCCTTCCATCCCCGGAGCGCCATCCTCCTGGGCGAGCGCAGCAGCGCGACGGTGGTCGAGACGTTCCAAGGGAGCGGTACGAGCTGGACAAATTGGGTCTCGACCGCACGGCTTGCTGCGAACGCGCATCTGCGTCACGTGATGATGCAGGAATCGGGGCCGGAGGCGATTCAGATCGGCCTCGCGCGGGCGGCGCTCGCAAGCGGCGCGCACTACGAGAATTTCGTGCTGACCCTCGGCGCGCGGCTCTCGCGCATCGACATCCATGCGGCGATCGAGGGCGAGGGGGCGCGGTGCGGCCTAGGCGGCGCGACGTTGCTCCGCGACAGCCAGGAGGCGACCATTGCCACCCTCGTCGATCATGCGGCACCCGGCGGCGAGACGCGCGAGATCTTCAAGAGCGTCGTCGACGGCCGCGCGCACGGCGTCTTCCTGGGCAAGATCGCGGTACGACCCGGCGCCGACAAGACCGACGCCAATCAGGTGAGCCGCAACCTCCTGCTGAGCCCGCGCGCGGCGGTCGACACCAAACCCGAGCTCGAGATCCTCGCCGACGACGTCAAATGCAGCCACGGCGCCACCGTCGGCGATCTCGATGCGAACGCGCTCTTCTATCTGCGCGCGCGCGGGATCGACGAGGGGGCGGCGCGGGCGCTGCTGATCGAGGCCTTTGCCGCCGATGCCATCGACGGCGCCCTGCCCGCGGGACCGATCCGCGACCGCCTCCGGGACCGTCTTAGCGCCTGGCTCGAGCAGCGCGGGAGTTGACGACCATGTCGAGCATCGCGCCCCTTCGTACCGCTCCGACCGCCGCTTTCGACGCGCGCCGCATCCGCCGCGATTTTCCGATTTTCGAGCGCAATCCCGGCCTCGTTTTCCTCGACACCGCCGCGAGCGCGCAGAAGCCCGCCGCCGTGATCGACGGCGTCGCCGAGTTCTACCGCACCGACTACGCCAACGTGCATCGCGGCGTCTATCGCCTGAGCGCCACCTCGACGGCGCGCTACGAGGACGCGCGCGAGCGCGTGCGGCGCTTCCTCAATGCGGCGGACGCCAGCGAGATCGTGTTCGTGCGGGGTGCGACCGAGGCGCTCAACCTCGTCGCCTATAGCTGGGGCGCCACTTTCCTGAAGCCCGGCGACGAGATCGTGCTGAGCGAGCTCGAGCACCACTCCAACATCGTGCCGTGGCAGCTCCTGCGCGAGCGCATCGGCTTCGAGATCGTCGTGGCGCCGATCGACGCGACCGGCGGCCTCGACCTCGGCGAGTTCGAGAAGCGCCTCTCGCCGCGCACCAAGCTCGTCTCGATCACGCATGTCGCCAATGCCACGGGACACATCGTGCCGGTGGAGACCGTGATCCGCCTGGCGCATGCCAAGGGAGCCAAGGTGCTGCTCGACGGCTGCCAGGCGGTGCCGCGCATGCCCGTCGACGTGCGCGCCCTCGATGTCGATTTCTACGTGTTCTCGGGACACAAGGTTTACGGCCCCTCCGGCATCGGCGCGCTCTATGCGAAGCGCGCGATCCTCGAGGCCATGCCGCCCTGGCAGGGCGGCGGCGACATGATCCTCACGGTCACCTTCGCGAAGACGACCTTCCAGGCGCCGCCGAGCCGTTTCGAGGCGGGAACGCCCGACATCTCCGGCGCGATCGGCCTGGGCCAGGCGCTCGACTATGTCGAGGGGCTGGGCCGCGAGGCCATCCGCGACCACGAGGAGGCGCTCACGGGCTATGCCGTCGACAAGCTCGCGCGGCTTCCTGGCGTCCATGTCGTGGGCGCGGGCCAGCGGCGCCTGGGCGTCGTCTCCTTCACGGTCGACGGGATTCATCCGCACGACCTTGCGACCATCCTCGACGGCCACAAGGTAGCGGTCCGCGCGGGCCATCACTGCGCGCAGCCGCTGATGGAGAGCCTCGGCGTCCACGCGACGACGCGGGCCTCTTTCGGCATCTACAACGACGAGGCCGATGTCGACGCGCTGGTCGCGGCGGTCAAGGCGGCGCAGGGGATGTTCCGGCGATGATGGACCTTCGCGAGCTCTACCAGGACATCATCCTCGACCACGGGCGCCATCCCCGGAACTTCCACGCGATGGCGCATCCCAGCCATTTCGCGCACGGCCACAATCCCCTCTGCGGCGACAAGATCACGGTCTACCTGAGGATCGAGGGCGACCGCATCGCCGATGTGAGCTTCGAGGGGAGGGGCTGCGCGATCTCGACGGCCTCGGCCTCGCTGATGACGGAGATCCTCAAGGGGAAAACGATCGCGGAGGCCGACGCGCTCTTCAAGCGCTTCCACGCGGAGGTAACGGGCGGCGAGACGCCGGAGTTACCGGCGGAGCTCGCGGAGGACAGCGAGCGGCTCGAGCCGCTGACGGGCGTCAAGACCTATCCCGCGCGCGTCAAATGCGCGACCCTCGCCTGGCATGCGCTCGAGGCCGCGATCAAGGGCGGCGCCCTCGGGGCGACCGTCAAGACGGAGTAGCCGATGGTTGCGACCGCCGAGGAAAGCAAGGACGTCTTCGACTTCACGCCCTCCCGCGGGGAGGCCGCGGAGGACGAGGTCGTGCGCCCGGCGGCGGATGCCGGCGATCCCGAGCTTCGCGAGAAGGTGCTGGAAGCGCTCAAGACCGTGCGCGATCCCGAGATCCCCGTGAACCTCGTCGATCTCGGCCTCATCTACGAGCTTCAGGTGAACCGCGACGGCACGGTCTACGTCGAGATGACGCTGACGACGCCGAGCTGTCCCGTGGCGGGCGCGCTGCCGGGGCAGGTGCAGGAGGCGGTCTCGGCCGTGCCCGGCGTCAGCGAGGCGCGCGTCAAGCTCGTCTGGACGCCCCCCTGGACCCAGGACCGCATGAGCGAGGAAGCGAAGCTGGAGCTGGGTTTGCTTTGATCGAGAAGGCTGGAGATGACCAAGCACATTGCGGCGACGCTGCTCGTCTTTCTCGCGCTCGCCTCGCCCGCGCGCGCGGACAAGTTCCAGGACGACCTCAGCGCCCTCGCAAAGAGCCTGCCGCGGGACGCCAAGGACGTCGTGACCCGGATTGCCTACTGCAATCACTGGAGCGGCGAGGACGCCTACAATCCCGCGCGCGCCAGGGAGATCGAGCGCGCCATCAAGAAATACGGGTGCAACACCATCGACCGCGACGAGGCACGGCTCCGCAAGCGCTATGCTGGAAATTCCGAGGTTCTGAGGGCGCTCGACGCGGCGCAGCGCTTTTGAGGCCGGGCCGCCGGCCCCCTTGCCAAAACCCCTGCAACCCCCTATCTAAGCGCCCCTAAACCTCACGCGGGGCTCGCGGCTGACCCTCCCGGTCTCAGGGACGGAGGGAAGGTCGCTCCGGTGTCGGCTTCGGCCGATCACTCCCGCGGCGGCTCAACCGGAAAAAGGACACCCGTTCCCATGGCGATGCCTTCCTTTACCATGCGCCAGCTCCTCGAAGCCGGCGTCCATTTCGGCCATCACACCCGGCGCTGGAACCCGAAGATGTCGAGCTACATCTTCGGCGCCCGCAACGGCATCCACATCATCGACCTCGAGCAGACGGTGCCGAACCTCTACCGCGCGCTCCAATCCGTGCGCGACGTGGCCGCGGGCGGCGGGCGCGTGCTCTTCGTGGGCACCAAGCGCCAGGCGCAGGAACCGATCGCGGAGGCCGCAAGGCGCTGCGGCCAGTACTACGTGAACCACCGCTGGCTCGGCGGCATGCTCACGAACTTCAAGACCATCTCGCAGTCGATCAAGCGCCTCAAGGACGTCGACGAGAAGGTGAACGACGCCAATACGGGGCTCACCAAGCGCGAGCTTCTGGAGCTCACGCGCGACCGCGACAAGCTCGAGCGCGCGCTCGGCGGCATCAAGGAGATGGGCGGACTTCCGGACATCCTGTTCGTGATCGACACCAACAAGGAGGCGATCGCAGTCAAGGAGGCGAACACGCTGGGCATTCCGGTGGTGGCGGTCCTCGACAGCAACTCCGACCCCGAGGGCATCGCCTTTCCGGTGCCCGGCAACGACGACGCCATGCGCGCCATCAATCTCTACTGCGATCTGATGGCGCAGGCGGTGCTCGACGGCCTGCAGGCCGAGCTCGCGAGCACGGGCGCCGACGTGGGCGCGCAGGCGGAGCCGCCGCCGGAGAGGCTGCCGGAAGCGACGCCCACCCCCGCGGCGCCCGAGACCGAGGCGCGCCCCGAGGCTTGATCCCGTAGCGACGATGCGGAAGGCGCGGGAGCTTCCGCGCCGCCGCACTCGACGACGCTCCCAGCCAAGAGACGGAGAGACCGGACCATGGCCGAGATTACCGCAGCACTGGTGAAGGATCTGCGCGAGAAGACCGGCGCGGGCATGATGGATTGCAAGCGCGCGCTGGGCGAGACCAGGGGCGACGTCGAGCAGGCCGTGGACTGGCTGCGCAAGAAGGGCCTCGCCGCCGCCGCGAAGAAGGCCGGCCGCGTCGCCGCCGAAGGGCTCGTGGGGGTCGCAACCGCGGGCGGCACGGGCGCACTCGTCGAGGTCAACAGCGAGACCGATTTCGTCGCGCGGAACGACGCCTTCCAGGCCTTCGTCAAGACCGCGACCGATCTCGCGCTCGCCAAGGGCGACGATCTCGAGGCGCTCAAGGCCGCGCCCTATCCCGGGACCGGCCGCAACGTCGGCGAGGAGCTCGCGCATTTGATCGCGACCATCGGCGAGAACATGGCGCTCCGCCGCGCTCGCCGCCTCGAGGTCAAGAGCGGCGTCGTCGTCTCCTACGTGCACAACGCGGTCTCGCCGGGCGTCGGCAAGATCGGCGTGCTGATCGCGCTCGACTCTTCCGCCGCCGCCGAGGGCGTCGCCGCCCTCGGCCGCCAGCTCGCGATGCACGTCGCCGCCGCCAATCCCGCCTATCTCGACGTCGGCTCCGTCGACAAGGAGACACTCGAGCGCGAGCGCGAGATCCTCCGCGACCAGGCGCGCCAGAGCGGCAAGCCCGAGGCGATCGTCGAGAAGATGGTGGAAGGACGGCTCCGGAAGTTCTACGAGGAGTCCGTCCTCCTGGAGCAGGTCTACGTCATCGACGGCGAGACCCGAGTCGGCAAGGTCGTGGAGGCCGCCGCGAAGCAGCTGGGATCGCCGGTACGCGTCGCGGGCTACGTCCGCTTCAAGGTCGGCGAGGGCATCGAGAGGAAGGAGAGCGACTTCGCCGCCGAGGTCGCCGCTCAGCTCAAGAGCTGAGCGACGGAAAACGGCGTCCGGAAGACGGACGCCGTCCGCTCGTGTATGATCGCGCTGCCCGGGCCCTCCGGGACCGAAGCAACAGCCTTGTCGGCGCCATGCCTGCGGACCTCAGATATCGCCGTGTCCTCCTGAAGATCTCCGGCGAGGCCCTCATGGGCGAGCGGGAATACGGCCAGGACCCCTCCGTCGTCGCCCGTATCGCCGAGGAGATCCGGCAGGTCCATGCGCTCGGCGTCGAGGTCTGCGTGGTGATCGGCGGCGGCAATATCTTCCGCGGCCTCGCGGGTGCTGCGAACGGGATCGAGCGCGCGACCGCGGACTACATGGGGATGCTCGCGACGGTCATCAATTCGCTGGCGATGCAGAGCGTGCTGGAGCGCCTCGGCGTGGTCACGCGGGTGCTCTCGGCTATAAGCATGCAGTCGGTCTGTGAGCCCTATATCCGCCGCCGCGCGATCCGCCACATGGAGAAGGGCCGCGTCGTGATCTTCGCGGCCGGCACCGGCAATCCCTTCTTCACGACCGACACGGCGGCGGCGCTCAGGGCCTCCGAGATGGGCTGCGACGCGCTCCTCAAGGGGACGAAGGTCGACGGCGTCTATTCCGCCGATCCCAAGAAGGTGCGGAACGCGGAGCGCTACGAGCGCCTCACCTATCTCGAGGTTCTCTCGCGCGACCTGCAGGTGATGGACGCCGCGGCGATATCGCTCGCGCGCGAGAACCGCATTCCCATCCTGGTGTTCTCGATCCAGGAGACCGGCGGCTTCGCAGAGGTCGTGACCGGTCGCGGCCGCTTCACCGTCATAAGCGAGGAGACCAAGCCGTGAGCGAGGACGCGCTGTTGAAGGATATGCGGCGCCGAATGGACGGCGCCATCGACGCCCTCAAGAAGGAGCTCGCGGGGCTCCGCACCGGCCGCGCCTCGCCGAGCCTCCTCGAGAACGTCGTGGTGAGCGCCTATGGCGGCACCATGCCGCTCAACCAGGTCGGCACGGTGAGCGCGCCCGAGCCGCGCATGCTCGTGGTCCAGGTCTGGGACCGCGGCCTCGCCAAGGCCGTCGACGCCGCGATCCGCGAGGCCGGGCTCGGCCTCAATCCGCAGAGCGAGGGCCAGGTGATCCGCGTGCCGATCCCGCCCTTGAGCGAGGAGCGGCGCAAGGAGCTCATCAAGGTCGGCCACAAATACGCGGAGCAGGCCCGCGTCTCCGCGCGCAACGTGCGGCGCGACGGGCTCGAGGCGCTGAAGAAGCGCGAGAAGGACCGCGAGATCACGCAGGATCAGCATCGCAAGCTCGACAAGGACGTGCAGCATCTCACCGACGAGACGATCAAGAAGATCGACGAGACGCTCGCGCACAAGGAAAAGGAGATCATGCACGTCTAGCGGTGCGGGAGCCCGATCGTGAAGGAGCAAAGCGCCGCAGTCCCGCCGCCGCCCGCACACGTTGCCATCATCATGGACGGCAACGGCCGCTGGGCGAAGGCGCGGGGGCTGCCGCGCGCGGCGGGCCATCGCCGCGGCGCCGATGCCGCTCGGCGCACGGTCGAGGCGGCGGCCGAGTTCGGCATCTCCTACCTCACGCTCTTCGGCTTCTCCTCAGAGAACTGGAAGCGTCCGGCGGACGAGGTCGACGATCTGATGGCGCTGCTCCGCCATTATCTCCGCGGCGAAGTCGCGGAGTTCCATCGCAACAACATCCGCCTGCGAGTGATCGGCGACCGCGACCGCCTCGCACCCGATATCGTCGGTCTCATCGAGAACACGGAGGCGCTCACCGCGGGGAATACGCGACTCACCGTCGCGATCGCGCTCTCCTACGGCGGCCGGGCGGAGATCGCGGGGGCGGCGCGGCGCATCGCTGAGGAGGCGCTCGCGGGAAAGCTCGCGCCCGCCGAAATCGACGAGGCCTGCTTCGCGCGCCACCTCCTCACCGCCGACATGCCCGATCCCGACCTCGTGATCCGTACCAGCGGCGAGCAACGCCTCAGCAACTTTTTGCTCTGGCAGACCGCCTATTCCGAGTTCGTCTTCATGGACACGCTGTGGCCGGATTTCGGCAAGCCCGAGCTCGAGCGGGCGCTGCGCGAGTTTCGCGGCCGCGACCGTCGCTACGGCGCCTCCGTTGGACGGCGCTAAGCCCGACGCCCTCAGCCTTCGCATCGCATCCGCCGCGGTCCTTGCCCCGGTGGCGGTCGGCGCCGCCTGGCTCGGCGGTTGGTATTTCGGCGCCATCGTGGTGCTTGCGGCGGTCGCGATGGGCTGGGAATGGGGCCGGCTCACCGCGGGCGGAGCGTTCGGACGCGATGGTGCCGTCGTGCTTCTGACGATCGTGGCTGCTGCGACGGCCGGAGCGGCCGGCGCGCCGAAGGCCGGACTGGCGCTGCTGGCGATCGGGGTCTTCGCTGTGCTGGCGATGCCGTCGCGCCGCAGGGGTGGAGCGTCGGCCTGGGCGGCGATGGGCGCGGTCTGGATCGGCGCTTCCTGCGTGGCATTGCTCTGGCTCGCGGCCGAGCCGGGGATCGGGCGTCAGACGGTGCTGTGGATATTTGGCCTCGTCTGGGCGACCGACAGCGCCGCCTATCTAGTGGGTCGGTTCGTCGGGGGGCCTCGCCTCGCGCCGATCTGGAGTCCCAAGAAGACCTGGTCGGGTGCGCTCGGGGGCCTCGTGGCCGGCGGTGCGGTCGGCATCGCCACCGCCAAGCTCATGGGAATGCCCGGAATTTCGCCCACGCTTTGGCTCAGCCTCGGCCTTTCGGTGCTGGAGCAGATGGGAGACCTCGCGGAGTCCGCGGCCAAGCGCCGCTTCGGAGTTAAGGATATGAGCGGCCTCATCCCCGGCCATGGCGGCATTCTCGACCGCGTCGACGGCATGCTCGCGGTGGTTACCGCGGTGGCTCTTCTCGCCCTGATCCGGGGAGCAAGCCCGCTCGCCTGGGGATGAGGCAGCTGGGACCCCCATGAAGCTGTTCATAATTTTGACAAAGACCGGGTCGAATTTGCTGCTAATGTCTGGCCCGCGCCCGCCCCTTCCGGGGCCGGGGAAGGAGACTTAACGACCCATGGCTTGGATCACCGGAGGTCTCGGCTACATCCTGCCCTTCCTCGTCGTGCTCACTGTGCTCGTCTTCGTGCACGAGCTCGGCCACTATCTCGCTGCCCGGCGCAATGGGGTGCGGGTCGAGGTTTTCTCGGTCGGTTTCGGTCCCGAGCTCTTCGGCTGGACCGCGCGCTCCGGGACGCGCTGGCGCGTCAGCGTCGTTCCCTTCGGCGGCTACGTGAAGATGTTCGGCGACGCCGACATCGCCTCCGCTCCCGACAGCGGCGTCGAGAACATATCCGAGGCCGACAAGGCGGTCTCGTTCTTCCACAAGCGTCTTCTGCAGCGGGTCGAGATCGTGGCGGCAGGACCGCTAGCCAATTTCCTGTTCTCCCTGGTCGTCGTCTCCGGATTCTACGTGACCATGGGTGAGCCCTTCACCTCGAACGAGGTCGGCAAGGTGCTCGCGGGCAGTGCCGCCGAGCGTGCGGGCATCCAGCCCCACGATGTGATACTGGCCGTGGACGGTACGCCGATCGAGCGCTTCGAGGATCTCGTCCATGTAATGGCGCTCAACTCGGGAACGCCGGTCGAGATACGCCTGCGCCGCGACGGCCGCGAGCTTACGCTCCCGGCGACGCCGGTCATGACGGAGGAGAAGAACGTATTTGGAAACGTCCAGCGCATCGCGCGCCTGGGGATCTCGGGCGGGACTCCGGAATTCGTACGCCACGATCCCGCCAGCGCGATCTGGCGCGCGAGCCTTACGACGTGGAACCTGACCGTGGGCACGCTTGAGGCAGTCGGGCAAATGATCGCGGGAAGACGGAGCTCCGACGAGCTCGGTGGCCCCATTACGATCGCGAAAATGTCGGGCGAGGTCGCGCGCGGCGGCGTCGTCGCTCTCATCAATTTCATGGCGATGCTCTCGATCAATCTTGGACTAATCAACTTGTTTCCGATCCCCGTTCTTGACGGAGGGCATCTCCTGTTCTATGCCGCAGAAGCAATCCGAGGCCGGCCTTTGGGCCAGCGCGCGCAGGAATTCGGCTTTCGCATCGGGCTCGCGCTGGTGCTGACGCTGATGGTATTCGTCACCCTGAATGACCTCGGGGTGATCGCCTTCCTGAAGGGGCTGGTTACCTAGCGGCTCGCGGACATTTCGGGAGGGTGGGGGAAACCGTGCGTGGGGTTCTCGCTCGTGTGATGCTTTGCGCGACCGCGGCGGCTGCCGTTGCGGTCGTTGCGAGCGCACAGACGGCGGTTCCCACGCAGACGAACCCCCCGCAGGCTCCCGGGCGCGCTCCGCAGCGGCCGCCTGCTCCGGGCGCGCCCCCCGCGCGGCCGCCGGCATCGGCGCCGCAGCCTCAGCCGAGCGGCGGCCGGATCAGCGAGATCCGCGTCGAGGGCACAGAGCGCATCGAGCCTGAGACGATCCGCTCCTATCTCCTGATCCAGCCCGGCGACCCCTTCGATGCCGAGCGCATCGACCGCTCGCTCAAGGCGCTCTTCGCTACCGGCCTCTTCGCCGACGTCAGCATCAAGCGCGAAGGCGACGCGCTCGTCGTGCACGTCGTCGAGAACCCGATCATCAACCGCATCGCCTTCGAGGGGAACAAGAAGCTCACGGATCAGCAGTTGCAGACCGAGGTGCAGCTGAAGCCCCGCACCGTCTTCACGCGGACCAAGGTTCAATCCGACGTGAAGCGCATTCTCGATCTCTATCGCCGGAACGGCCGCTTTGCCGCGAGCGTCGATCCAAAGGTGATCCAGCTGCCGCAGAATCGCGTCGATCTCGTCTTCGAGATCGACGAGGGCGCCTCGACCGGGATCAAGCGCATCAGCTTCATCGGCGCCAACGCGTTCAGCCCGAGCCGTCTCAAGGAGGTGATCCAGACGCGCGAGTCGCGCTGGTACCGCTTCTTCAGCAGCGACGACATCTACGATCCCGATCGCATCACCTACGACCGCGAGCTGCTGCGTAAGTTCTACCTCTCGGAGGGCTACGCCGACTTCCGCGTGGTCTCCGCTGTGGCCGAGCTCGCGCCCGCACGCGACGGATTCTATCTCACCTATACGATCGAGGAGGGCGAGCGCTACAAGTTCGGCAAGGTCGATCTCGTGAACCAGCTCAAGGACGTGAACACCGACGAGCTGAAGGCCGTGCTGACGATGAAGCCCGGCGACCGATACAACGCCGACCAGGTCGAGGGAACCATCACCGCGCTCACGGATGCGCTCGGCAACCGCGGCTATGCCTTCGTCGACATCCAGCCCCGCGTGACGCGCCATGCCGACACGCACACCATCGACATCACCTTCGACGTGAAGGAGGGTCCCCGCGTCTATGTCGAGCGCATCAACATCGCCGGCAACGTGCGGACGCTCGACAAGGTGATCCGCCGCGAATTCCGGCTGGTGGAGGGCGATGCCTTCAACGCTGCGCGGCTCCGGCGCTCGCAGCAGCGCATCCGCAATCTCGGCTTCTTCAAGAAGGTCGACGTCGCGACCGATCCCGGCAGCGCCCCGGACAAGACCGTCATCAACGTCAACGTCGAGGAGCAATCCACCGGCGAGTTCTCGATCGGCGTGGGCTTCTCCACCACCGACGGCCCGCTGGCGGACGTCTCGATCCGCGAGCGCAACCTGCTGGGACGCGGTCAGGACCTCCGGCTCGGCGCCACGGTCGCCCAACGCGTGATTCAGCTCGATTTCAGCTTCACGCAGCCCTATTTCCTCGACCGCAACATGACCGCGGGGATCGATCTCTTCGCCCTGAAGCGCAACCAGCAGACCGAGTCGCAATTCGACCAGGAAACGGTCGGCGGAGCGCTGCGCACCGGCTATCAAATCACCGAGCCGCTGCGGCAGACGCTCAAATACACGCTCCGGCGGGACAACATCACGAACGTGGCCTCGACGGCCTCGATCTACATCAAGGAGTCCGAGGGTGCGCGAACTACCTCGGCGGTCGGGCAGGTCCTGATCTACGACCGGCGCGACAACCGGCAGGACCCGAGCGAGGGCTATTTCGTGCAGCTCGCGAACGATCTCGCGGGCCTGGGCGGCACCGTGCGGTATTTCCGGACCGTCGTGAATGCCGGGTATTACTATCCGATCGCTCCCCAATGGGTCGTGAGCGTCACCGGCGAAGCCGGCTATATCTTCGGCCTCGGCCAGGCCGTTCAGATCGAGGATCGCTTCTTCGTCGGCGGCGACAACTTCCGCGGCTTCGCGACCGGCGGCATCGGACCCCGCGACGAGGTCACGCGCGACGCGCTCGGCGGAAACCTATACTATGTCGGCTCGGTTTCACTGGGCTTTCCGCTGGGGCTGCCGCAGGAGATCGGGCTCACGGGACGAGTCTTCACGGATTTCGGCAGCTCCGCCAAGATCGATCAGACTTCGGTTCAGGGGAATCCGATCTTGGACAGCTACTCGATCCGCATGTCCGCGGGGGTTGGCGTCTCCTGGAACTCGCCGCTGGGGCCGATCCGGCTCGACGTGGCGCAACCGTTCGCCAAGACGAGCTTCGACAAGACACAGCTATTCCGGGTGAGTTTCGGCACGAGGTTCTAGATGAAGTTCTCTTGGGTGCGCCGCGTCGCGGCGCCGGTTGGATTGGCCTTTATTCTGGTGGGCTTTGCGACCCTGCAGTGCTTGGCGCAGCAGGCGCCGCCCGCCGCCCCCGCGCCTGCGGCTCCACCGGCTCCGGCGGCGCCCCCGTCCGTCGCGCCGCCGCCTACGCCAGTCATGGTAATGGTGGATATGCAACAGCTCCTTTACGGCTCGAAGGCCGGCAAGGGTGTGCAAGCGCAGATCGACGTGCAGCGCCAGGCCTTCTCGAAGGAGGTGGCGCAGCAGGAGGACCAGCTCCAGAAGGCGCGCGCGGAGATCGAACGGCAGCGCAGCTCGCTGACGGCCGCGCAGCTCGAGGCCAAAATGCGCGATTTCCAGAAGAAGCTGCAGGAGCTCGACCGCAGCGTGCAGGCGAAGCAGCGCGCCTGGCAGCAGGTCTATTCCGAGGCGATGGCAAAGGTCGAGGAGCAGGCGCTGCGCGTGGTCGCGGAAATCGCCAACGAGCGCAAGGCGAACCTGGTGGTCCAGAAGGGCGCGATAATCTTTGCCAAGGACGGCTTCGACATCACGCCGGAGGCGATGCTTCGTCTCGACGAGCGCCTGCCTTCCGTTACGGTCGCTCAGGCGAAGCCAGTCGAGACACCGGCGCCGACCTCCACGGCGAAGTCCGAGCCCGGCAAGACAAAGGGCGGGCCCCGTACTCCTCCCCCGGGCCAGCCCCAAGCCGGCGCTCAGCCTCCGGCCCTGCCCCCGCTCGACCTGCAGCTTCGGCCGGCGCCGCAGCAGTAGCAAGGACCCCATGGCCGATCCCCGCTTCTTCAGCGTGGCCGGACCGCTGAGCTTGAGGACGCTGGCGGAACGCACCGGGGCAAGGTTGGATGCGGCGGCGGACCCGGATCGACTGATCCGCGACGTAGCGCCGCTCGAGACTGCCGGGCCCGACGACCTGACGTTCCTGGACAACAAGAAATACCTGCCGGCTTTCGCGGCGACGCGCGCGGCGGCGGCCTTCGTCGACCCGGCTCTCGCGAGCTACGCGCCGAATGGGATGGCGTTGCTTTTGACGGCGACCCCCTACCGGGCCTACGCGCTTGCGGCACAAGCCTTTTACCCGGAGGCCCGGCCGCAACCGCATGTCCATGAGAGGGCCGTCATTGACCCCACCGCGCGCGTCGGGGAAGGTGCCCTCATCGAGCCCTTCGCGGTGATCGAGGCCGGGGCCGAGATCGGGAGGCGCTGTCGTATTGGGGCATGCAGCATCATCGGCCGCGGCAGCGTGCTCGGCGACGACGTCCGCATCGGCGCCCACGTGACCGTGAGTCACGCCATCATCGGCTCGCGTGTGACACTCTACCCTGGCGTCCGAGTGGGCCAGGACGGCTTCGGCTTCGCACCCGATCCGAAAGGGGCAGTCAAGATACCGCAACTCGGCCGTGTCATCATCGAGGACGACGTAGAGATCGGCGCCAACTCCACGATCGACCGCGGCGCCGGACCCGACACCGTGATCGGGGCGGGCACGATGATTGATAATCTGGTGCAGATCGGGCACAACGTGCGGATCGGGCGCGGCTGTATCCTGGTGTCTCAGGTAGGCATCTCCGGCAGTACCAAGCTCGGCGACAGGGTCATGATCGGCGGCCAAGGCGGTCTCATCGGGCATCTCACCATCGGTGCCGGCGCGCGCATCGGAGCGCAGGCCGGTGTCATGGAGGACGTGCCTCCGGGCGCCACGGTCGTCGGCAGCCCCGCGGTGCCGCAGCAGCAGTTCTTCCGACAGGTCGCGTCGCTGCGGCGCTTGGCGCAACGTAGAGGCGGGTAATCATGGAAGCGCGCGAGCACGCGGGCGCGGTCGTGAGCGAGATCGATATCCTGCGGATCATGGAGATGATCCCGCATCGCTACCCTTTCCTGATGATCGACAAGGTCACGGACGTGGTGGCGGGCGAGCGTGCCGTCGGCGTCAAGAACGTCAGCATCAACGAATCCTTTTTCCAGGGCCATTTTCCGAAGCGCCCGGTGATGCCGGGCGTGCTCATCATCGAGTCGATGGCGCAGACCGCGGCGGTGCTGGTGGTGCACACGCTCGGCACTCTCTCCGCGACGAGGCTCGTCTACTTCATGAGCGTCGACAACGCGCGCTTCCGCCGCCCGGTCGTGCCCGGCGACACGCTGATGGTCTACGTGACGGCGCTGCGCAGCCGCGGCAACGTCTGGAAATTCGAGGCCCAAGCCAAAGTCGACGGCAAGCTCTGCGCCGAGGCGACCTATACCGCAATGATCATGGACGAGTGAGCTCGTCCGCCATGGCCACCATCCATCCGACGGCGATCGTCGACCCGCGCGCGCGCATCGCGGAGGGAGCGAGCGTCGGTCCCTATTGCGTCGTGGGCCCGGAGGCCGTCCTCGAGGAGGGCGTCGAACTGGTCTCCCATGTGGCCCTCGCAGGGCGCACAACCGTCGGCGCCGGGACCCGCATCTTCCCCTTCGCCTCGATCGGTCATCAGCCGCAGGACCTCAAATACAGCGGCGAGCCATCCCGGCTCGAGATCGGGCGCCGGAACGTGATCCGCGAGCACGTCACCATGAACCCCGGCACCAGCGGCGGCGGCATGCTCACTAAGGTCGGCGACGGCTGCCTCTTCATGGTTGGCGCGCACGTCGCGCACGATTGCCGCATCGGCGATAGCGTCATCATGGCCAACAACGCGACCCTCGCGGGCCACGTGAGGATCGAGGAATACGCGATCCTCGGCGGCCTCTCCGCGGTGCATCAGTTCGTCCGCGTCGGCAAGCACGCGATGATCGGCGGGGTCACCGGCGTCGAGCGCGACGTGATCCCTTACGGCCAGGTGGTCGGCGACCGCGCGCGTCTCGTCGGCCTCAACATCGTGGGCTTGCAGCGCCGCGGCTTCCAGCGCGACCAGATCCAGGCGCTCCGCACCGCCTACCAGATGCTCTTCGGCGAGAGCGGCACGCTCGCGGAGCGTGTCGAGGAGGTGGCGCGGCAATTCCCCGAAGTGGAGCCCGTGCGCGACATCGTCGCCTTCATCCGTGCGGACTCCCAGCGCGGCCTCTGCCGACCGCAGGGCATCAATGGCGGCTAAGCTCGGCATTCTCGCCGGCTCCGGCGAGCTGCCGCTGCGCCTCGTCGATGCCTGCCGCGCCTCGGGCCGGGCGGTCTTCGTGCTGGGCTTGGCGGGTGCCGCCGACCCCGTGCATTTCGGCGATGTGCCCCACGCGATGGTCCGCCTCGGTGCCGCGGCCGAGGGGTTGCGCATCCTGCGCGAGAATGGCGTCGAGGAGCTCGTGATGGCGGGGCCGGTGCGCCGGCCCTCGCTCGCCGCGCTGATGCCGGATTGGCGTGCCGCGAAATTCTTTGCGCGGATCGGCCTGCGCGCGCTCGGCGACGACGGCCTGCTGAGCGCCGTCATCAAGGAGCTCGAGCTCGAGGGTTTTCGCGTCGTCGGGATCGACAGCGTCCTCGGCGGTCTGCTGGCGCCGAGGGGGCCGGTCGGCGGCCTCGAGCCGGACGAGCAGGCGCGCGCGGACATCGCTCGCGGCCTCGAGGTCGCGCGCGCGCTGGGCGCGCTCGACGTGGGGCAGGCGGCAGTGGTGCAGCAGGGGATCGTGCTGGGGGTCGAGGGCGTCGACGGGACGGATGCCCTCATCGCGCGCGCCGGCGAACTCCGCCGTGAGGGGGCCGGCGGCGTGCTCGTCAAGCTAGCGAAGCCCGGCCAAGATCGTCGCGCCGATCTCCCGACGATCGGAGTTCGGACCGTCGAGGCCTGCGCGCGGGCCGGATTGCGCGGCATCGCCGTCGAGGCCGGCGCCTCGCTCATCGTCGATTGCGCGGCGGTTGCGGCAGCAGCGGATCGCGCCGGACTTTTCGTGCTCGGGGTCGAGGCCGGATGAGCGAGGGATCGGGTCCCCCGGGTCCGCTGATATTCCTGATCGCGGGCGAACCCTCCGGGGACGTGCTGGGGGCGAGCCTCATGACGGCGCTCCGCGAGCGCACCTGCGGCGCGGTGCGCTTCGCGGGCGTCGGCGGCGAGAACATGGAGGCAGCGGGGCTCGGAAGCCTGGTGCCGATCTCGGACCTCGCCGTCATGGGAGTCGCGGAGGTGCTGCCGCGAGCGCGCCGCATCTTCCACCGCGTCGAGGAGACGGTCGCGGCGATCCGGCGGCTCCGGCCCGACGCCGTCGTCACCATAGACAGCTCCGGATTCACCTGGCGCGTGGCGCAGCGTCTGCGCCGCCGCGGCGAGCGCCTGCCGCTCATCCATTACGTCGCGCCGATGGTCTGGGCTTGGCGGCCCGGCCGCGCCCGGCGCATGGCGCGCTGGTACGACCACCTTATGACGCTGCTGCCCTTCGAGCGGCCCTATTTCGAGAAGGTCGGGCTCTCCACGAGCTATGTCGGCCATCCCGTGGTCGAGTGCGGCGCTGATGCCGGAGACGGCGCGGCTTTCCGCCGTCGCCACGCGATCGACCCGGAGGCGACCGTGATCGCGGTCCTCCCGGGAAGCCGGCGCGGGGAAGTCAATCGGCTGCTCCCGATCTTCCGCGGCGCCATCGATCGCCTCAGGCATCGCTACGCGGACTTGCGCGTGGTGATTCCGACGGTGAGCACGGTCTTCGCCGACGTGAGCGCGGCGGTGAAGGATTGGCCGCAGCCTGCGATCGTGCTGCGCGGCACCGAGGCCAAATACGACGCATTCGCCGCCAGCGACGCCGCGCTCGCGGCTTCGGGCACAGTGACGCTTGAGCTCGCGCTCGCGGGCGTGCCGATGGTGGTGGCCTATCGCGTCAGCGCCGCGACCCACGCGATCCTCCGCCGCCTCGTCAAGGTGCGCTACGCCAATCTCATCAATCTGATCCTGGACCGGCCGGCCATACCGGAGCTGCTGCAGAAGGCCTGCACGCCGGAGCGGCTCGCAACCGAGCTTGCGCGCCTCCTGGACGATCGCCGCGCCCGCGAGCGCCAGCTCGAGGCGTCTGAGGAGGGGCTCGCGCGCCTCGGCCGGGGCGGCGTCTCGCCGGGGCTGCGCGCGGCGGACCGCGTGCTCGCGATCATTGCGGAGCGGGCGCGGGCGGCCTAAGGTGCGCGCGCCAAGACGAGATCGGCCGAGCGAGCGAGGAGGCAGAGCAGCATGAGCACGGCAACGGAAGGCGCGGTCCAGGGCCGCATGCTTCACACGATGGTGCGGGTGTTCAATCTCGAGAAGTCCGTCGATTTTTATACGCGGCTCCTCGGCATGAGGCTCCTGCGCAAGCGCGACGTGCCCGACGGGAAATATTCGCTGGCTTTCGTGGGCTACGGGGACGAGACCGACAGCACCGTGGTCGAGCTCACCTACAACTGGGACCAGAAGGAGCCCTATGCGATCGGCACGGGATTTGGTCATCTCGCGATCGGCGTCCCCGATGTCTACGCCGCCTGCGAGAAGCTCGGCAGGGAGGGCGTCAAGATCACGCGCGCGCCCGGGCCCGTGAAGTTCGGCACCACGGTGATCGCCTTCATCGAGGATCCCGACGGCTACAAGATCGAGCTGATTCAGCGCGCCTGAGCGGTGCGGGGTTGACCGGCGTCGCGGTCTCGCTCGAAGCACGCGGCACGCTCGGCCGGGTCGCGACGCTTACCGTCGACAACCAGGCCAAGCTCAACATCCTCGATCCCCCGCGCATGGCGGAGATGGAGCGGGCGCTCGATGCGCTCGCGGAGGAGGCGGAGCTCCGCGTCCTCGTGCTCCGCGGCGCAGGGAGCAAGGCCTTCATCGGCGGGGCCGACATCCGCGCCATGGTCGGGCTCGATCCCGGGACGGCCCGCACGTTCATCTCCGGACTGCACCGTGTCTGCGAGAGGCTGCGCCGGCTGCCGGTTCCCGCGATCGCGCGGATCGAGGGCTTCGCCTTGGGCGCGGGGCTCGAGATCGCCGCTGCATGCGACATGCGCGTCGCGGCATCGGGCGCCAAGCTCGGGATGCCCGAGGTAAAGGTCGGCATTCCCTCCGTGATCGAGGCGGCGCTGCTGCCGCAGCTCATCGGCTGGGGCCGCACCCGGCGTCTCCTCTTCACCGGCGAGACCATCGCGGCCGAGGAGGCGGAGCGCTGGGGCTTGGTCGAGCGAGTGGTGCAAGCGGGCGAGCTCGACGCGGCGGTGGAGGAATGGGTCTCGGCGATCCTCGCGGCGGGGCCGCGCGCGATCCGGCTGCAGAAATCGCTCATCCGCCAATGGGAAGAGCTCGCGACCGCCGCTGCCATCCGTCGCGGGATCGAGGCCTTCGCGGAGGCCTATGAGACGCCGGAGCCGGCGGAGCGGATGGCTGCGTTCCTGCGGGGGCGGAAGCCTCAGCCGACCGCGTAGCGGATCAGGATCGTCGCCAGCGCGATCGCCATCATCGCAGGAAGCAACCGCAGCGTCAGCCCGCGCGCCCCGAGGCGATTGTCGTTGGCGGGCGCGGGGATCGCGAGCCTGCGGCCGCGTAGGGCCACGCGCTCGCCGCCGGCGGCGTTGCCGCCGACGCCTTGCCGCTGCGGCCTAGCCACGCTTGTCGACCGGCACATAGGCGCGGCGGGGGTGGCCTGTATAGAGCTGACGCGGTCGGCCGATCTTCTGGCTGGGGTCCTCGATCATCTCGTTCCACTGCGCGACCCAGCCGACCGTGCGCGCGATCGCGAAGAGCGCCGTGAACATGGAGGTCGGGAAGCCCATCGCGCGCAGGATGATGCCGGAATAGAAGTCGACGTTGGGATATAGCTTCTTCTCCACGAAGTACTCGTCGTGGAGCGCGATGCGCTCGAGCTCCATCGCGAGATCGAGGAGCGGCTCCTCGCGGATGCCGAGCTCGTCGAGCACGTCGTGGCAGGCCTTGCGCAGGACCGCTGCGCGCGGATCGTAGTTCTTGTAGACGCGGTGGCCGAAACCCATGATCCGGAAGCTGTCGTCCTTGCTCTTAGCGCGCCTGATGAACTCGGGGATGCGGTCCTTGCTGCCGATCTCCTGCAGCATTTTGAGCACCGCCTCGTTTGCGCCGCCATGCGCGGGGCCCCAGAGCGACGCAATGCCCGCGGCGATGCAGGCGAAGGGATTGGCGCCGCTCGAGCCCGCGAGCCGGACCGTTGAGGTCGACGCGTTCTGCTCGTGATCGGCGTGCAGCAGGAAGATCAGGTCCATCGCCTTCGCGAGCACAGGATTGACCTTGTAGGGCTCGCAGGGCACCGCGAAGGTCATGTGCAGGAAGTTCTCGGCGTATTTGAGATCGTTGCGCGGATACATGAAGGGCTGGCCCACGGAATACTTGTAGGCCATGGCCGCGATCGTCGGCATCTTCGCGATCAGACGATGGGAGGCGACGAGCCGCTGATGCGCATCGGAGATGTCCGTGCTGTCGTGATAGAAGGCCGATAGCGCGCCCACCACGCCGCACATGACGGCCATCGGATGCGCATCGCGCCGGAAGCCACGGAAGAAGGCGGTGATCTGCTCATGCACCATGGTGTGCATGGTGATGTCGCGCTCGAACTGCTTCTTTTCGGCAGGGGTGGGCAGCTCGCCCTTGGTGAGAAGATGGGCCACCTCCATGAAATCGCTCTGCGCCGCGAGTTCCTCGATGGGGTAGCCGCGATAGAGCAGCTCGCCGACGTCGCCGTCGATGTAGGTGATCTTGGACTCGCAGGAGCCGGTCGCGGTGAAGCCGGGGTCGTAGGTGAAATGCCCGGTCTCCGCGTAGAGCTTTCGGATGTCGATCACCTTCGGGCCCACGGTCCCCGGCAACAGCGGGAGCACGACCTGCTTGCCGTTGCTGTTGTCGACGAGGGTAACGTTCTCGTTGGTCTTGGCGGGGCCCTTAGCCGACGAGGCGGCGCCCGAACTCTGAACGGTCATCGATCAGTTCCTTGGAACAGGCGTTGTGCGCTGCAACAGAATGAAGCATAGGCTCGGCGCATCTGCGAATCAAATACCCGTAGAGGCGGGCTCGGCCGCCAATGCGTCCGCGAGGCGGCCCAGCGTCTCCTCGCGCCCAAGTACCTCCATTACCTCGAAAATCGGCGGTGAAGCGGTGCTGCCCGCGAGCGCAGCTCGGAGCGGTTGGGCGTAGGCGCCGAGCTTGGCGCCGGATGCTTCCGCAGTCGCTCGCACTGCCGCCTCTAGTGCCGCCGCCTGGAAGGGTAGCGACGCGAGCATGGGCCCGAGCCCCTCAAGCACGCGCTTTGCCTCGTCCGTCAGCAGCGCCCTTGCCCTGGCGTCGATGGGGATCGGCCGCCGCTCCACGTAAAAGCGGGAGTTTTCCGCGAGCTCGACGACGGTCTTGGCTCGCGGCTTCAAGCCCGGCATGGCCGCGCCGAGCCGTGCCTCCTCCGTCGCATCGAGGCTGCGCCCGAGCGCCTTCTCCAGGAGTGGCGCCACCAGCCTCGCCAGGCGGGCTTCGTCGGTCTGGCGGATGTAGTGACCATTGAGATTGGCGAGCTTCACGAAATCGAATCGCGCGGGGGCGCGGCCGACGCCATCGAGGTCGAACCACTCGATCGCCTGCTCCGTCGAGATGATCTCGGCATCGCCGTGGCCCCAGCCCAAGCGCACGAGATAATTCCGGAGCGCCTCCGGCAGATAGCCCATGTCGCGGTAGGCCTCGACGCCGAGCGCGCCGTGGCGCTTGGAGAGCTTGGTGCCGTCGGGCCCGAGGATCATGGGGACGTGCGCGAAGACTGGCAGAGCCCAGCCGAGCGCGCGATAGATCTGCGTCTGGCGAAAGGCGTTGGTGAGGTGATCGTCGCCACGGATGACGTGCGTGATTGCCATGTCGTGGTCATCCACCACGACGGAGAAATTGTAGGTTGGCGTGCCGTCCGAGCGCAGGATGATCAAGTCGTCGAGCTGGGCGTTCGAGACGACGACGCGGCCCTGCACGCGATCCTCGATCGCGGTGTCGCCTTCCTGTTCCGCCTTGAGGCGAATCACCGGCGGGACGTCGGGTGGCGCGTCCTTCGGGTCGCGATCGCGCCAGATGCCGTCGTAGCGGATGGGCCGGCCCTCCTTGCGCGCGCGCTCCCGCATGGCCTCGAGCTCCTCCGGCGTGCAGTAGCAGCGATAGGCGCGGCCCTGCGCGAGGAGCCCCCGCGCGACCTCGGCATGGCGCTCCATCCGCGTCGACTGCAGGACGATCTCGCCGTCCCAATCGAGCTCCAGCCATTTGAGGCCGGCGATGATGGCGTCGACGGCTTCCCGTGTCGAGCGCGCACGGTCGGTGTCCTCGATGCGCAGCAAGAACCGGCCCTTGTGGTGCTTCGCGAAGAGCCAATTGAAGAGCGCGGTGCGGGCGCCGCCGATGTGCAGGAAGCCCGTGGGCGAGGGGGCAAAGCGAACGACGACACTCATCGTGCGGCTGCGGAAATTCCGGAAGGTGATCGGAAAGCGCGCGCCTCTCTAGCACATCCGTTGAGGACCGTCATGCAGCGATCGCCCTCCGTGCCGACGGGGAAAGACGCTCAATCTCCCTGCACTGGCGGCGGGAGCATGAAAAGTAATCTGCTACCGTCGCGATTGGAGCGCGCCTCCGGCAAGGCTAGTCTCTGCGGGCATGGCGGAAGCGGGGGCAAAGGTCGGCGCGGTAGCGGCAGGGGGATGGGCGGCGGCGCGCCTGTCGGTCTTCCGCCCGCTTGCGACATTGCGACGTGCGCTCGAAGCCGAGCGCGACCGCTGGTTCCTGTGGCTTCCGGTTTTCCTGGGCGCCGGGATCGGCATCTACTTCTCGCTCACCGTCGAGCCACCGTTGTGGATCGGCCTGGCAGCCGCACCGACATCCATCCTGGGCGCGCTGCTGGCGCGCTGGTGCAACCGATGCGCCCCGGCCGTCATCGCTATTTCCGCGATCGCCCTGGGCTTCGCGGCTGCCCAGATCGAGACCGCTGCGGTAGCCGCGCCCGTGCTCACGAATGCGCTCAATCGTGTGGCGGTCGAGGGGAGAGTAATCGAAGTCGAGCCGGTTGCGGCGGGACGGAGGATCCTGGTGGAGCCTCGTCGCATCGGCCGGCTCGATGCTGCGGCGCTCCCGGCGCGCATCCGCATCACGCTCCGCCGCGGCGACAACGCGCCCATGCCGGGAACCATGATCGCGCTGACCGCGGCGCTTTATCCGCCGCCGGGCCCGGCGATGCCCGGCGCCTACGACTTTCAGCGGCGCGCCTATTTCGATCGTCTCGGTGCCGTCGGCTACGCGGCCGGAAAGGTGCAGGTGCTGCCGGAGGAGTCGTCCGGGGGCTGGCGAATCTGGATCGCGGGCATTCGAGCCCGCATGACCGAGCGCATCCTCGCGGCGCTACCGGGCCGCGAAGGCGCGATCGCGGCCGCGATCATCACCGGCGAGACCCACGCCATTCCCGAGCGCGACGCACAGGCCTTTCGCGACGCCGGGCTCGCGCACATCCTCGTCATAGCGGGCCTGCACATGGGGCTGGTGGCGGGGCTCGCGTTCCTGGTGCTGCGCAGCGGCCTCGCGCTGGTACCGTGGCTCGCGCTGCGCTTCAACACCAAGAAGGGGGCAGCGGTGCTGGCGCTCCTCGTCACCTTCGCCTACATGCTGCTCTCGGGCGCCACCGTCTCGTCGCGGCGCTCGTTTTTCATGACGGCGCTCGTCCTGCTGGCGATCCTGGTGGATCGCGTGGCGCTCTCCGCGCGCGGGCTCGCTTGGGCGGCGCTTGCGATCATGCTCGCGAGTCCTTTCGCCGCGGTCGGGCCAAGCTTCCAGATGTCCTTCGCCGCGGTCTCCGGCCTCGTCGCCTTCTACGAGGCCTTTCGCGGGCCGCTCGGCGAATGGCACCGCGGCGCGGGGATCGGGCGCCGGATCGCGCTCTACGCGCTCGGCGTGATCTGCACCACCACGGTGACCACGATTGCGACGGCGCCCTTCACGGAGTTCCACTTCAACCGCTTCCCCGTCTATTCGGCTGCGGCCAACGCAATCGCCGTGCCCCTCACGGGCATCTGGGTCATCCCCTGGGCGATGCTGTCCTGCATCCTCATGCCCTTCGGTCTCGAGCAATGGGGGCTTGTCCCCATGGGCTGGGGCATCGAGGCGATCGCGGAGATCGCGCTCGAGGTCTCCTCCTGGCGCGGCGCCGCCGCAGTGCTGCCGTCGATGCCGGTCTGGGGCCTCGCTCTGTTGAGCTTCGGCGGTTTCTGGCTTTGCGTCTGGCGTCGGCGCTGGCGGCTCCTGGGTCTGGTGCCGATCGCCCTCGGCTACGCCACGCTGCTGCTGCCACGGCCGCCGGACGTGCTGGTGGACGGGGAATCGGGCGCGATGGCCGTGCGCGCCGCCGATGGGACCTATCTCGTCGAGGCGGGCAAACGCTCCGGCTTCGTTACGGAGACTTGGACCCGGCGCGGCGCCACGGCGGCTTCGGCGGCGTGGCCGCAGAGCGGAGCGAGCTCGGACGGGCTCCTCGCCTGCGATATTCAGGGCTGCCTTTATCGCCTAAACGGCTGGGCGGTGGCGCTTGCGCGCGACCGCGGCGCCCTTGAGGAGGACTGCGCCCGCGCCGATCTCGTGATTGCGTCGATGCCCAGCCGCGCCGTCTGCCGCCGCACGCCCGTCATCGATCGATTCGATACTTGGCGGAACGGGAGCTATGCGATCTGGCTGGACATGGATGCCGTCACCGTCGAGAGCGTCCGCGACTGGCGCGGCGAGCGCCCGTGGGTTCCGCCGCGCGCGATGCGCAAGGGCATCAATACTGCCGCAGCAACCCCACGAGCCGACCCTGCACCTTGACCCGGTCGGGACCGAAGATACGAGTCTCATAGGTCTTATTGGCGGGCTCGAGCGCGATGGAAGCGCCGCGGCGGCGAAGGCGCTTCAGGGTGACCTCGTTCTCGTCGATGAGGGCCACCACGATGCTGCCGTTCTCCGCGGTCTCGCAGCGCTGGATGATCACGGTGTCACCATCGAAGATCCCGGCGTCGATCATGCTGTCGCCGGCGACCTCGAGCGCGTAGTGGTCGCCGCTGCCGAGAAGACTCGCGGGAACGCCCACGGTGGTGGACTGGTCTCGGAGCGCCTCGATCGGGGTGCCCGCGGCGATCCGACCATAGAGCGGCAACTGCACGGCCTCGCCGCTCACTGCGACCGCGGCACCCGAAAGCGCGGACTTGAAGTCGCCGCGAATGACCGTCGGGGAGAAGCGGCCGCGCTCGGCGGGCTTGGGCGGAGCCACCGCGGTCTCCTCCGGGAGCTTCACCACCTCGAGCGCGCGCGCACGATGGGCAAGGCGCTTGATGAAGCCGCGCTCCTCGAGCCCGCTGATGAGGCGATGGATGCCCGATTTGGATTTGAGGTTGAGCGCCTCCTTCATCTCCTCGAAGGACGGCGAGACGCCGCTCTCGGCGAGTCGCCGGTTGATGAAGAGAAGAAGCTCATGCTGCTTCCTCGTGAGCATCGTCTGTCTCCGCGTCTTAGGGATTGCCTCTAGGAGGTTGGCGAAGCATAGCCAAACCCCGCTTTCCATCGGCAAGAACAAAACAACAACCTGCCGATGTTCTAGTTTAGTTCTGGATTGGCGTCAAGCGGCGTCTTGTGCACCTGACAGGGCGCCTGCATCGCCTCGATGTCGGCAGGGTGCTAACATCAGTGCGGGAGGAACCCGCGAATGCAGCCTCGGCTCTATCTCGGTACCATAGGCCTCTCGCTCTGGTACAGTGACGATCTCGGCGAAAGCCTCGGCCGATATCTCAGCGATTCAGGCCTTTACAGCGAGTCCCGGATCTGGGCACTCAGCCGCCATCCCGCAGTTCCGGACGAAATCCTCGCCGGCACGGACTCTGGGATTTACCGGCTTGATCGGAAAGCCGGCCGCTTCACACATATCGCCTCACCCATGGACTCGCTCTGCGTCTGGTCTATCGGGCACTCCCCGCACGATCCCCGCGTCGTCCTCGCAGGCACTCGTCCGGCGGCGCTCTTCCGCTCCGAGGATGGCGGCGCGAACTGGCGTCGCCTCGATGCGGCGCTGCCAGAGACTTGCAGGGCGGTGCTGCTTCCGAGGGTGACGCAGATTCTCTTCGATCCCGAGGACCCCGAACTCGTGCTCGCGGGCATCGAGATCGGCGGCGTCTGGCGCAGCCGGGACGGCGGCAGCAGTTTCAAGGAGGCTTCGGCCGGCATGGCGTCGGACGACGTGCACGGTGTTGCCGTCGTGCGCAACGGCGTCCGCACGCTCTTGGCCACCACGAACAAGGGTTTGCACGTGAGTCGCGACGACGGCGAAAGCTGGGCCCTGCAGCCCCTCGATTCGCCCTGGCAGTACACGCGCTCGATCGTGCCACGGGCGGACCGGAGCGGCGTGCTCTTCCTTACCAACGGCGATGGGCCGCCGGGCTCGACCGGTCGCCTGCTGCGAAGCCGCGATCACGGCGCGCATTGGGAGGAGGCGGGACTCCCCGGCGAGATCCTGAGCACGCCTTGGTGCGTCGCGACCGATCCTGCGGACCCTTCGCTTCTCTTCGTCTCGACTTGCCTCGGACAGGTCTTTCGGAGCAGTGACGGCGGCGAGAGCTGGACCAAGGCCCGGCGCCAGCTTGGCGAGACGCGCGCGCTCCTCTGGGCGCCGATTTAGACTTCGCTCAATCTCCGGCGGCGCGCCGCACGCCTGCGGCGAGGAGGCCGGCCGCTTCCGCGAGGCGGCGGAGCACGGCGCGCTCGGCATCGTCGATGCCGAGCTGCGGCGGCCGCACCGCGGCCGAGCGCAGCACGCCCTGCATCGCCAGCACCTCCTTCATGCGCGGACGATAGTCGCGGATGGGCGCTCGCCAGCAATAGCGCGCGAGCGATCCGAGGCGTCCCCAGATCTCGAAGGCGGTCGCGAAGTCGCGCTTGCCCACGGCCTTGTGCATGGCGATGAGCTGGTCGGTCGCGATTCCCGCGAAGCCGATGAGGGCGCCGTCGCAGCCCATGATCATTGCCTCCAGGATGAAGGTGTCGCTCCCGGTCATGACGCCGATCTTGCGCGGGAGCGCGCGCGCGGCTTCGATGGTCTCGACGGTCTTGGTGGTGTCGAAGGAAGCCTCCTTGAGACCGACGAATTGCGGGATCGAGGTGAGCCGCCGCAGCGTCTCAGGCGGAAAATTCGGGCCCCAGGCGACCGGGAACTGGAAGCCGATGATCGGCAGGCCAACGCCCTCGGCGATCGCATGGTGGTAGCGATAGATCATCTCCGACGGCACGGGATTACCGAGGAAGGTCGGGAAGGGGGGGAAGATCGCGAAACCCTGCGCGCCCGACGCCCTGAGCTCGCGAGCGAAACTCACGGCGTCCGCGGTGGAGCCCGCGATGAGGCCGGAGACGAGCGGACACCGGTCGCCAATCGCTTTGCGGCAGACCCGCACCACCTCGAGCTGCTCCTCGCGGCTCAAGGACGGGCCTTCGCTCGCATCCATGTTCATGGCGATGGCGGTTGGGCCGGTCCGCGCGATCCCCGCGATGTAGGAAGCCGTGTTCTCCCAGTCGATCGAGAAATCGGGCCGCATCGGCAGCATCGGAGCGGCGACGATGCCTTGAAGCGTCAGGTCGGTCATCTCAGGGGTCTCCTTTTCATGGGCGGGCATCGGCTCAGGCGATGCTCAAGGCGTTTGCGCGGTGCAGGACGCCTCGCGAGAGGAAGAGGTCGGTGATGCGCTCGGTCGCCTGCAGGAAGATCGGGTGCTTGCGCGCATCGAGGCCGCGCGGGCGCGCAAGCTGGATCTCGATCGTCTGCTCGATGCGGCCCGGTCTCGGCGACATCACGATGACGCGGTCCGCGAGCAGCACCGCCTCGTCGATACTGTGCGTGACGAAGAGCACGGTCTTGCGCGTCTTGAGCCAGAGCCCCTCGAGGTCGATGCGCATCTGCTCGCGCGTGAGCGCGTCGAGCGCGCCGAAGGGCTCGTCCATCAGGAGGAGCGGCGGGTCGTGGATCAGCGCGCGCACGATCGCCGCGCGCTGGCGCATGCCGCCCGAGAGCTGGCGCGGATAGCGCTCGGCGAAGTCGCCGAGGCCCACGGCAGCCAAAAGCTGCCGTGCGCGGTCGAGATATTGCGCGCGGCCGAGATTGCGCAGCTCGATCTGCACGAGGACGTTGTCGAGAATATTGCGCCAGTCCAGCAGCACCGGATTCTGGAAGACGATACCGAGGCCCGTGACGGGCCCGGTGACGGGCGCATCGTTCACGGCGATCTTGCCCGTGCTCGTGGGCAGGATGCCCGCAATGATCCGCAGCAGCGTGCTCTTGCCGCAGCCCGAGGGTCCGACGATCGCCACGAACTCGCCGGCGCTGACGGCGAGATCGATCTCGTCGAGGGCGGTGAGACGATGCTCCCCGTGACCGAAGAGCTTGCTCACGCCCTCGACCGAGATCGCGGTCGGCCGTGCCTTCGGAGGCACGACTTCGAGCGGGACCGGCCGCTTCGGCGAACTCATGTCCGGCATGCGCCTATTTCGCGATGAACTCGTTCGTGAAGAAAGCGGAGGCGGGCTTGTCGGTCTTAAGGTCGCGATATTCGACGAGGAGCTTCTTCGTGGTCTCCCAATCGGATTCCGCGCCCCAGCCTACGGGCTTGCCCGCGGTCGCCGGCGATGCGAGGAGGCTCAGATCGACCATTAGCTGATCCTTTGTCGACTGCGCATTGAGGTCGGGCTTGGCCTTGAGCGCGGCGGCGACCGCCGCGTCGGGCTCGCTGCGCGCAGCCTCCCAGGAGCGCTGCGTCGCCTTGACGAAGCGGCGCACCATGTCCGCGCGCTTGGCGATGGTGTCGTTGGTCGCGAGGATGGTCATGCCGATGGTGTTGGCCCCGGTATCGGCAAAGCGCATGGCCGCGGGATTGAACCCCTTGTACTTGATGAGGAAGAACTGATCGTCGATGCCGCCCAAGAGCGCGTCGGCGCGCTTCTCGAGCACCGAGACGACCTTCCCCGCGGGGTCGACCTGGACGAGCGTGATCTTGCTCATGTCGAGATGGTTCGATTTGACGATCGCCGGGAAGAGCTGCGTCAGCGCGTCGCCTGCGGTGACCGCGAGGCGCTTCCCCTCGAGGTCGCTCGGCGTCTTGATCCCGGTCTCCGCCAGCGAGATCACGCCGAAGCCGGAGGTGTTGAGGAGCGACATCACCGCCTTGACTTCACCGCCCTTGGCCGCGACGAGCATGAGGCTTCCGGCGTCCGCCATCCCGAAAGTGTCCGAGCCTGCAGCCACTACCTGCACGGTGTTGGCGGAGCCGCGGCCCTCGTTCAAGGTGATGTCGATTCCCTCCTCGGCGTAATAGCCGCGCTCCTTGCCGAGATAGAAGGGCGTGTGGAGGCCGCCCAGGTACCAGTTGAAGCGCAGCGAGACCTGGTCCGCGGCGCGCGCGGAGCCCGCGAGGGCCGTCAGCGCCGCGGCGACGGCGAATGCACGGAGAGCATTGCGAAACATGTGGCGTCCTCCCGTGAGATTGATTTCGGTTCTTGCATCAGATCGGCTCCAGCGCGCCGGGTGCGCCGCTTTGCGAGACGTGCCAGGGGATCGTCAACCGCTCGACCAGCGCGACCGAGTAGTAGATCGCAAGGCCGATGAGGCTCAGCAGGACGATCGTGGCGAAGACCATGGGCGTATTGAGGTCGCCATTGTATTGCAGCAGCAGATACCCGAGCCCACGGTCGGAGGCCACGAACTCCGCAACGACGGCTGCGGTGGCGGAAAAGGCGGCGCCCACCTTGAGCCCCGTGAAGATCTCCGGGAGCGCGTGCGGCAGGCGGATCTTCGCGAAGAGCAGGAGGTTCCCCGCGCCAGTCGAGCGCGCGAAGTCCATGATCTCCGGGTCGATCGACTTGAAGCCCGCGATACTGCTCACGACGATCGGGAAGAAGGACAGCAGGAAGACCAGCAGCAGCTTCGGCGTGAAGCCGAAGCCGAACCAGATGATGAAGAGCGGCGCCACCGCGATCTTCGGCACGATCTGCAGGAAGACGATGACGGGATAGGTGGTCTCCTCGAGGAAGCGCGAATAGGCGATGGCGAGCGCGAGCGGCACGCTCACGACGACGCCCACGGCATAGCCCGCGAGTATCTCCAGCGTCGTCGTCCAGGCGCTCGCGAGCACGGTCTGCCAATGCGCGAGGAAGGCGTCGAGCACCAGGCTCGGCGGCGGGAGCAGGTACTCCTTGACGTGGAAAGCGCGCACGCCGAGCTCCCAGGCCGCGAACAGGACGAGGAACGCCGCGATGAGCCGCGCGCGACGGTGCAGGAAGGCCAGCAGTTGGCCGGAGACGGTAGGCTGGAGTATGGCGTCGGCCATCGCTCAGGGACTCCGTGCGAGGCGGGCGCTCACCTCCGCCGGCAACTCCAATTTGTCGAGCACGCCGCGAACCGATCTCTGTGCCGGTGTTGCGCGGCCTCGAGCGAATTGCAACATCGTCGCATGCTTGCATCCGTCTCCGGAGGCGTCAAGAAAAGGCGGCCCCTATCTAGCGCAGGGCGCGTCGCACGACCTGCAGCGAGAGGCCCTGCGCCGCGAGCGCGGCAAGGGTGGCGAACGCGAAGGCCTCGGCGATACCGAATGGCACGATCGCGGCGCCGAGCACGACGAAGAAGGCGGCAAAAGAGAAGAGGCCGAGCATGAGCCCGCGCAAGACGTTGAGCGCGGCGTCGGCGCCATAGGCGCGATGGCCGAACACCGCCAGCACCGAGGCGAAGAGCGGGTAGGTCGCGACGATGCCACTGAGCTCGGGTCCGAGCCGGCCCGCCGCCGCCGTAAGGGCCACGACGAGCGTCGTGGTTGCGATCATCCGCGCCGCGAGGTCCCAGCGCGGCGCCGCCGCGATGGGCGCCCCCGACCTGAAGCGCGGCGTCACGTAGAGCGCGAAGACAAGGACGGAGAGTGGGAGGGCGATAAGGATAGGGCGCGAGAGCCGCGGCAAGGAGCTCAAGATGACGACTGCTACGGCGAAGGCGCAGGTTCCCGCGAGGAGCGCGCCCCGCCAGCCCGCGCGGCGCGCGCAGGCGGCATAGGCGATGCAGAAGCTCGATTCGGCGGCGATCCCCAGGAGGGAGCCGGCGGACGCGTCGGCGGCGAACGGCGTGCCGTGATCGAGGGCCAGAAAGAAAGCGACGGGCGCGGAGGTCAACGGCAAGCCCACGAGCCAGCCGCCGATCGCCTGGCCCCAGCGGCGGCCGATGAGCGTCGCCGCCCCGATCAGAATCGGCGTCGCCACCAGCTTGAGGATCAGCGTGTCCACCGCTCCCGCCTCAGAGGGCGAAGAGCCCGCCTCCGAGCGGGATGATCGTGACCCGCTCGCCCGCAGCTGCGGCGGGCGCGAGCGGCGGACGCACTACGAGGCAATCCGAGCGCGCCAGCAGCGAGATCATGGAGCTGTCCTGCTTCGGGAATGGCGTCGCCTCGAGATCGCCGTCGGCGGCGCGGGCGAGTGTGGCGCGGAGGTAGTCCTGGCGCCGGTCGTTCTCGGGGAGCGGCCTCGCGAGGCGCGCGGTCGCCGGCGGTTCCGCGACGGGATCGAGGCCCGAAAGGCGCTCGATCGCGGGCTTCAGGAAGATGAGCGCGCAGACCAGCGCCGAGACGGGGTTCCCCGGCAACCCCACCATGACGGCATCGCGGTAGCGTCCGACCATGAGCGGCTTTCCCGGTCGCATCGCGATCTTCCAGAAATCGAGCTCGAGCCCCGCGGCGCCGAGCGCGTCCTTGACGAGATCATGCTCGCCGACGGAGGCGCCGCCGGTGGTCACGAGGAGATCGGCGCCGCGCGAGCCCTCCGCTGCCTCGCGCACCGCATCGGGCTTGTCGGCGGCGATGCCGAGTTGGAGCGGGACGCCGCCGCAGGCCGAGACGAAGGCACCGAGCGCGATGCTGTTCGAGCTCACGATTTGATTGGCTCCGATGGGATCGCCGGGCATGACGATCTCGTCGCCGGTGGCGAGGATGGCGACGCGCGGGCGCCGACGCACCATGAGCCACGGCCGGTCCATCGCCGCCGCGAGCCCGATGTCGCGCGCGGTGAGCCGCCGTCCCGCGGCGATGCCGACGCTCCCCGCGACGAAATCGAGTCCGGCGGGCCGCACATAGCGCCCCTTGGGCGCGCCCTCCTTGACCACGACGACATCGCCATCGCGCTCGGCGTCCTCCTGGATCACGATTGCATCCGTGCCTTCGGGGAGCGGTGCCCCCGTGAAGATGCGCACGGCCTCGCCGGAGCCAACGGGCTTGTCGTGGGACTTGCCCGCGGGGACAGCGCCCACGACTTTGAGCCGGGCGGGGACGCGCGCGACGTCCGCGGCGCGCACGGCATATCCGTCCATAGCAGAGAGGTCGGCGGGCGGCTGTGTGCGCCGCGCAGATACGTCCGCCGCGAGAACGCGCCCGAAGGCATCCGCAAGCGCCACCTGCTCCGCCGCAAGAGGTTTCAGCGGCGCAAGCAACCGCCTGCGCGCTTCCTCGACTGAGATCATGGTGTCGCCTCGTAAGTATCTGATTTGCCTCCAGATTTGTGCAGGAGGCGAAGGTCCGTGATGGTCATGCCGCGGTCCACCGCCTTGCACATGTCGTAGACCGTGAGCGCCGCCACCGAAACGGCTGTAAGCGCCTCCATTTCGACGCCCGTGCGTCCCCTGAGCTTGCAGGTGGCGACGATATCGACGGCGTTGCGCTTCGAATCGGGCGAGAGTTCCACCGTCACCGAGGCGAGCGCGAGCGGATGGCAGAGCGGAATGAGATCGGGTGTGCGCTTCGCCGCCATGATCCCCGCGAGCCGGGCCACGGCGAGCACGTCGCCCTTCTTCGCTCCACCCTTGAGAATCAGCTCCAACGTCTCGGGTTTCATGAGAACGGTGGCGGCGGCGGTAGCGATCCGCTCGGTCTCGGGCTTGCCTGAGACGTCGACCATGATCGCATTGCCCTTCGCGTCGAAATGGCTGAGGGAAGTCACGGGATCACCGGGGCTGCAGCGGTAGTTGGGGCGAGGAGGGCCCGAGTCGCGGCTTCGACATCCGGCTTCCTCATCAGCGACTCGCCGACGAGAAAGCATCTGGCGCCGCATCTTGCCATTCTCGCGAGGTCGCTGGGCGAATTAAGCCCGCTTTCGCTCACCACGACGCGCTCTTTCGGCAGATTGCGGCTGAGCGTCTCGGTTGTGGCGAGATCGACTTTCAACGTCTTGAGATTGCGGTTGTTTATGCCGATGAGGCGCGTCTTGAGCTTGAGCGCGCGCGCGAGCTCCGCGCCGTCGTGCACCTCTGCGAGGACATCCATGCCGTGGGCGAGCGCCGCCGCCTCTAATGTCGCGGCCTCGGGGTCCGTGAGCGCCGCCAGGATCAGCAGGACGCAATCCGCCCCCATCGCGCGACTCTCCGCGATCTGATAGGGGTCGAGCAGGAAGTCTTTCCGCAGCACCGGCAGCGTCGCCGCCGCGCGGGCCGCGATGAGGTAGTCGGGCTTGCCCTGGAAATAGGGCTCGTCCGTGAGGACCGAGAGGCAGGCGGCGCCGCCTCTCGCATAGGCGCGGGCGAGGGTGGTGGGATCGAAATCCGGCCGGATGAGCCCGGCACTCGGGCTCGCGCGCTTGATCTCCGCGATGAGGCCGTAGCGGCCCGCGGCGACCGCACGCTCCAGCGCCACGATGAAACCCCTCGGCGATGGCGCCGCCCGGGCCGCGTGCTCGACCTCCCGGAGCGGCCGCACGGCCTTGGCGCGGGCGACTTCCTCGCGCTTCGTCGCGCAGATGCGCTCGAGGATGTCGCTCATGGCAATGGCGGCGGCGTGGGCGGAGGCTCGTTCGTGATGGCGACGAGGCGGTCGAGGGCAGAGTTAGCCGTGCCGCGATCGATCGCCTCGGCCGCGAGTGCCGCACCTTCCTTGAGGGTCTTCGCCTTGCCCGCGACGACCAGCGCCGCCGCGCTGTTGAGGAGGACGATGTCGCGGAGCGGACCTTTCTTGCCCTGGAGGAGCGCGCGGAGCCGCGCCGCGTTCTCGGCGGGCTCGCCGCCCCTGAGCGCTTCGCGCGTGGCGCGCGGGACGCCCGCTTCCTCCGGCGTCACCTCGCGGCTCGTTACCTTGCCGCCGCGGAGCTCGGCCACGACCGTGATCCCCGCGGTAGTGATTTCGTCCATGCCGTCGCCATGGACGACCCAGGCGGCCTCGGAGCCGAGCTTTCCCAGCACCTCCGCGATGGGCCGCACCCATTCCGGCGCGAAGACGCCCACGAGCTGGCGCTTCACGCCCGCGGGATTAGAGATAGGGCCCAGGAGATTGAAAATGGTGCGAGTGCCGAGCTCGACGCGGGTCGGACCCACGTGGCGCATCGCGGCGTGATGGCGCTGCGCCATAAGGAAGCCGATTCCGGCCTCGAAGATCGCCCGCCGCACCAGCGAGAAATCCGCGTCGATGTTGACGCCGAGTGCGGAGAGCACGTCGGCGGCGCCGCTCTGTGAGGACATCTTGCGGTTGCCGTGCTTCGCCACCGGCACGCCGCAGCCCGCGACCACCAGCGCCGACGCCGTGGAGATGTTGAAGGAGCTCGAGGCGTCGCCGCCGGTGCCGACGACGTCGATCGCATTGGGCGGCGCCTCGATGGCGATCATCTTCGAGCGCATGGCGCGGGCGGCCCCGGTGATCTCCTCGACGCTCTCGCCGCGCACGCGGAGCGCCATCAGGAATCCCCCCATCTGCGCCGGCGTGACGTTGCCGGACATCATCGCATCGAAGGCGCCGGCGGCCTCGGCCTCGCTGAGGCGCTGTCCCTGTGCCGCCTTCGCGATGAGGGCGCGGAACTCCGTGGTATCGATGGTCAAGGCGCCTTCCTCAGGCCGCGAGCGGCGCGCGGCGCGCGAGGCCGATGAAATTGGCGAGGAGCGCGTGCCCGCCCTCGGAGGCAATGCTCTCCGGATGGAATTGCACGCCATGGATGGGGCGCTCGCGGTGCATCACGCCCATGACGATACCGTCCTCGGTCTCGGCGTTGATGCGGAGGCAATTGGGTATGCTTGCGCGCTCGACCACCAGCGAATGATAGCGCGTCGCCAGGAACGGTCCGCGATTGAAGCCCTGGAAGACGCCGGTGCCGTCGTGCTTGATGCGGCTGAGCTTGCCGTGCATCGGCACGAGGGCGCGGACGATCCTGCCGCCGAAGGCCTGGCCGATCGCCTGATGCCCGAGACACACGCCGAGCAGCGGCGTGTCGCCGGCGGCGCGGACGAGGTCGAGACAGATCCCGGCATGGTCGGGATCGCTCGGGCCCGGCGAGATCACGATGCCCTCCGGACGCATCGCGAGCGCCTCCTCGACGCTCACGGCATCGTTCCGCCGCACCGTCACCTCCGCCCCGAGCTCGCCGAGGTAGTGCCAGAGGTTGTAGGTGAAGCTGTCGTAGTTATCGATGAGGAGGAACATGCACGAAGCTTCCGGGAAATGCTGGGGTCGCAGGGTATATCAGGTCCCCCGCCGCGGCAAAAGCCGGGCGAGCTAGACCCTGGACATTGCCACCGTTGCGGGGATTCAACGGCCCCGTCGCAAGCGCCGGGGGGGTGGCGCAGAGAGCGGGGGGAGCCATGGCGAAGAGCAGCGTCGTCGTCGACGGCGATATCAGCGCGGTTACGCGGCTTTGCGCGGACGCAATCAAGGCGGCGGGCGGCAGCGTGTCGTCG
>Ga0335085_10000929_pt1 | contig 71240 bp, 79 predicted proteins | sample Lox_Sample_45_FD_206712 | JGI IMG/M metagenome (GOLD analysis project Ga0335085, IMG submission 206712) | Soil microbial communities from Loxahatchee National Wildlife Refuge, Florida, United States - Lox_Sample_4.5 | ecosystem: Environmental > Terrestrial > Soil > Wetlands | place: USA... | reverse complement strand
GAGCGAGATCGAATCGATTCCATCATAGAGTTCCCCAGATGTTAGGCTGGTTAAAGCGGCGAGCTGCCGGACGAAACCTGAGCAAATGCCGGGGGGTCGATAGTCGCAAAACCGACCTCGTCCAGTCCCGTCTGCCTGGCGTTCTTGGGACCGGTGTGTCGTAGGGCTTGACAAACTCGCTCCCAGTCCTTTGCCACCCTGGGATCGAGCAAGAGAAGGCCAGCGAAGGCGCACTCGTCAGGCTCGCACGAAACGACGTCCCCCGAGCCTAACAGCGGCCAGAATCTCCGAGCGAGCGCCGCCACGCCACGGGTACGAGTCATGTTAACTCCGACACCCACCAAGTTTGACGGATAACCCTCAACCCGGAACCGGAGTGACCGCGCGAATGCTGTCTCGGTGCCCGGTTTCAAAGATGCTGCCACAATATCTGGGGAGACTACCGACGAGCTGGCCCCTGCTGTGAGCCGTCTGTAGCGGCCCAAGGACCATGAGTGGATCAAAAGCGGTTTCCGACTCGGGGGGTCCCTGCTCGCAAGAGGTTCAGTCCATAGGGAGAACGAGACTGCGGCGGTAACTTCGAGAATGCGCTGGAGAGTGGCCGATAGGGAAGTCCTGTAAGCGGATCTAATCGAGTTCAGGGCCGGTGATGTCATGCCGGCTATGAGGAGGTCACGGAGAAAGGAGTCCCGAGGCATGAGTAGTTCCGAGGCAATTCGGTTGGCAACTCTCTCAATGAGAGGGTGAGCACGGGAGTCGTCTTCGGGGAACTTAACTGACGGGAGCCTGTTCTCACGAATGAGCACGTGACCTAGCTCGTGTGCGATTGTGAATCGTCGAGATTCGAAAGATTGACGAGGATCAACGATAACGTCGTAGCCGTATGGCGTAGTTTCTAGGCGACCAGGACAACTGATTGGCCGCTCCAAAAGGCGGGCGCCTAAACCTCGCATGAGTCTCGGAAGGTCTACCGGTGGATTCCGAAATCCGGAATCTCGCAATACACGCTGACACATCGCCGAGAGGTCGGAGTCGGAGAATGGTATGTCCTTCCTATGGGAGCCACTCCTCTCCATCGCCGCGGCCCGGCGAGACGGCCCCTGCCATGCGAAGTAGCGTGACTCGAGGTGGTCGACGCTGCCACCCTCCTCCGCGAGATCCCTGCCGCGCATACTGCTACTTCGCGCGAGTCCGCGCCTGCCTCAGGGCTGACCGGACGTCAACCTGAGTGATTCCTCGAGGAGAACTGCTGAGTGGCGACCCTACTGGCGCCCGTTCGTGACCTGCGAGGGATGGCAGAAGTTGTCTCCGAACGTCGGCGAACTCGGTGAGAGTCGGCGTGATTCCGTCGTTGACCTCGACCTCCATCAGGGTTGGAATGAGCCATTGGTCAAACCGCGCGCCGGGATCTTCCTCCCCGGAGGTCGGGGACATGTCACTGGAGGGCAATCGCGCTCGCCACTGACCGTCAACAGTGAACCGGTGTTGCCCGACAGGCCTTGTCGGTTCCGAGAGTTGCTGGCATATGGTGTCTACGTCACGAAGCACCGAACCGCGGAAGTACAGCGGAAGTTGGTCTGCTACGAACCGGGCGTCATCCCAGCGCCGAACTTTGGCAAGGTTCCACGCGAGCAACACTCGGTAAAACTGCATCCAGTAATCAGACAGGACTTCTGTCCCGTGCTCAATGAGCTGTGAGATCTCTCCATCCACGAGGTCGGACGCGTTGGTCCGAGTTCGCGCTTCAAGCTTCGAGAATTCACGGGCTTGAAGGAAGGGATCCGGGGTGGGTGGCATTGGAGGCATTTCCAACTCAGGCTGTCCCCGTGCGTCGGCGATTACCGATTTCGCTAGCTCGAAGTCGCGCTCGAACAGGTGCATCGAGGATGTGAAGTGGTGATAGTCGCCAAGTTCCACGCCAATCGCCCGTGCAACCATCTCGCTGAGGAGCGTAAACTCGAAGAGATTTACCGGGAGTAGCGTGTAGGCGTTGTTAGACCGCATGAAGCAGATAGTCGTGAGCTTTGAGTCTCGCACGAGGAAGGTGAACCCGAACAGGCAGGGGATATCTTGAGATTCTCTGGTAGCATCCTCGGGAGACCATACGACTGCGGCTGCCCGGCGAGTCCCGCCCTCCAGACTTAGGCGCTGCACTACACCACGAAGCTGATCCAAATTCGGCCGTGGTTGGAACAGTCTCTCGCCGTAGTTGGACCCCGGCATGGACAGGCCGTTGTCGGTAAACCTTGACGCACCTGCCACATAATGTGAGATATCCGCGACCCGGTCACTACCTCCGACTTCCCACGCTAGGCGTGCTGCAGCGTCGACGGCACGAAGCGGGCCCTGCCCGATAGTAAGGATTCTCTTTCGAGGGCTCTTAAGCACCAGATGATGGGCGATCAGCTCTCTAGAGGATTGGGCTGGCCTGCCCCCTGCCGCTGATTGAGTGACAACATTGGAACCTCGGTCGAGGAGTTCGCGCAGAACTCCCTGAACCGCTTGATTCACGTCTTCAACTACCAGTACTGGAAGACCGTCTCTGGCGGGCGTCACTGACAGGCTCACTCCTACATTCTGGACACGCCGTGGGTATTTACCGTGAGCCATTCCCTTAATACTCTGAATTAGTTGAGTATCCACAAGATCATGAACGAACCCCCCCTGAGAATTGAAGTAACGCCGGTCGGGTTCTACATCGACCGAATTGTAGAGCCGGTTAGGAGGCACGACGCGGACGTAGTCTACTTGGTACTTGGTTCATCGCGCAAATCCGACGGTTCAGCGACGTTTTTGAAGGAAGTTATCAGACAACTCCGGAATTGGAAGCCGAGACTTACGATCCACGAAGTGCGCGCAGACCGCTGGAATCTCGAGACCGCGCTCGAGACATTTTCGCAGATAGTACAGAAGGAAGTCGCGGCGGGAAACTCTGTTTGGGTAAACGTCTCCACGGGGAGCAAGCTCGAAGCGATTGCCGGCGCCTTGGCCACGATGGCTCACGGCGGGGTGGCGTACTACGTCCGAATGCGGAGCTACGACGAGCGACGTAGCCCCAAGCCGCTCGCTGAAGGGGTCGTGGGAATCGATGTCATACCCACCTACGGACTTCCTTCTCCTTCACCCGCTGCTCTCGAAGTGCTCCGACTCCTTGAGGGCTACCCGGACGGCCAACCCAAGCAATGGCTCGTCGCCGAACTAGAGCAGTCTCGCGTTATCCCGAGCGTTCGAGCTGGCGGCAGTTCAGTTAGCATTCAGTCTAAGTACGGGCGGCTTCAGTCCATCCTTGATGAATTGACGCGCGACCCCACCCTCGTTAGGATCACGGGCCAGCGCAGGTCCACTCGCATCCTCATCGAACCCCGGGGGCGGATTGCCCTGCGAATCTTCGGTTCGGGGAAATCTCGCAAGGGGCCCTGAGCGCTAAGCCTTGGATTCGTGGGTGCGTGGAGAAGTCAGGGGAAAATCCGCGGTCGGACCGAGCGCATTCCCGAGGTTCCGGCCTGCAGAGGACTCTGAATCATCTACCCCCCCTCCTCGCACCCCCGAGCGGGTGACGTAAGCTGACGGTTCGGAGGGCTCGTTCAAGGCCCGCACTTTTGAGTTCCAGCTCGGGTGTCGGTGCAACCAAAGTTGAACACCTTCAGTCACGGGTTCAATGGCAGTTGAGCCCACCGTTTAGGTCCTGAGAGGTACTCGATTCACATAATCCATCGCTGCGGTGCAGTTCTGTGACTCCCTCTGGGTACTCCCAACCGCCTATGCTTAGCTGTGATGAGAGGTCAGCCGATGGCGCACCTCATTGCGGTCCGTACGGCGTGACGGATTCTCTATCTCAAAGTCACAAAAAGCCACAGTCAGGTCAGTGGAGCGAGCCCGCTCGGGTCGAATCAGTTACGTGCCGGCTTCCGCGCAATGCTTAGAGCGTGTCGACTATAGCTCGGAGTGTGTCGAACGGACCGAAGGGGGCTCTTGACTCATTTTGGGAAAGATTGCGTCCGCTCATCTACGCATTTCCCTCGCTCTCAATTCGATCGCTCTCCTACAACAGCCCAGGGGGTCGCTTCAACATCTACACTACGATACTTGTGAGCACCGCAGCTCCTTCGGAACGAAAGAAGCAGGAAATCCAAGTCGGGGAGCGGTTCAAGATTCTACTTGTGGATGGTCCCTCGACCGAGTTGGATGGGATTATAGAGGCCCTTCACTCCGAAGTCCTTGTAGTGGGCGAAGACAGAATCAGGATTGATACCCCGCGTCGCCTCTCCAACGACAAACCCCCAACTCCGCAGCCGTCGCAGTGGCATTCTTGGTCAGAGTCCAATCGCGGTGAGCTCTGGGATGGCCGTCTCTCGTCAGAGGAGGCGGCCCCGGCCTCCCGGGTGGAAACATACGGTGGGCGATCGGATGGGTTCATTCCCCGCGAGGAGTGGAATGCTCTCAATCCCGCCCTGCTCGGACTAAGTCCACCAATCCACGGGACCGCAGACCTCTTCAAGCGGATTCTAGAAGCACGGGCAAACTTCTCTACGGGACACAACTGCGAGTTCAAGATCGAGGTGGATTGGGGTTGTGAGTTTCAGGCAGCACAGATCCTAACAAGCGGCGAGCTTGAAGTTCTGATTAGGGTCCCCTCTCGTGTCCGAACCGACGACCTTCGTATTGGGGTCCTCCTCGTAGGACCCCGAAAGGACTCTTGGGCTGACGAAGCACGCCTGGGCCACTTCCGCGAAGCGGACATCCAAGGAAGAGCGCTGGTACCCGGCGTGGTTCCGATTGCGGGAGCACGCTCCGTCGTGGTACACATTCTGCTAAGAAATCAGGTCGTTTCTCGCTCCCCGTTAGATCTTCCCTGTCCCGAAACGCCGAACCCCCTCTTCGCGGCCCTTGAAACAGTCGACGGCGCCCACGAAAGGCTGTTAGGGGCGCTATCTGCGCCCAGCTCGCTCTACAAGAACTCTGATGGGTGGGAGGTGGCCGTTGCAACCATACTATCGTTGGCGGGTTTCCTCTCGCTACCGCTAGGATTGAAGGCGGCTCACCTTGGAGAGTCTGCAGATATGATTGTGATGGACCCGTGGTCCCCAGCGGTTTACTGCGTCGAGGCAACATGGAAAGTCGCAATAGACAAGGGAAAACTCGCCAAGCTCGCGCGGAGGGCCTCCGATCTCCAGGCAGCTCTCCTTGGCTACCAAGTCAAGGGCATTCTAGTCGTCGACCAAGAGAGCCTGACTGCCCCAGAGCTTACACAAGCTAGGGAACTGGGTATCATAGTTCTGTGCCTACCGCAGCTTCGCTGGATATTCCGTGAGTCGAAGTGGAATGTCGGATCAACCAAGATTGTCCACTGGTTGAACGGAGAACAGAAGCTGATACTGAACTCGGACAGCTAGGAAGAATTGCCCTGAACTCTCTCGAGGGGGAGGACTCTCGCAAGGCAAGGTCCGGGCGGTCTGGGTTCAAGGGGACTTGAACCCCATGTGGCGCTGGACTACCGACCTGACCCGGCGGTGCAGTCATTGGATGGACCGGCCCGGAGGCGCCAACCCAGTCATGACGCCGCGCTACCCATGATTATAAGTCGCGACAACATACCAAACGTTGCTGGTGAAACCTATCAATCAGAGACTGATGTCGCGCGGGGTCGACTTCCGGGACGGAGTTATCTAAGCCATGGCCGAAGCCTGCTACTATTGTTCCCTAAGTGAGAAGCCGCCTCCCGTCGAAAAACCGATCGGTGTTCTTGGCCAGCCGGTGGGCATCTGTAAGAGTTGTGCGGTATCAATCTGCGGCAGTCATGGGCTCAAAAGCAACGACTATGGATTCGTTTGTCAGTCTTGTCTTACGCTCTACGCTCATCAGAGTGCGCTTGCGGGTGTCCGCCGAGCAAGTCCGATTCAGGCAGCAAGAGTACGCGTTACTGGCGCCTTTACTTCAGGGGTCACGATGCAGGTCGCACCATTTGCGTCGGTTCCGGACTTTCTAAGGCGCGTCCCTAGCTACGATACGCAGACCTTCCGACAGGTTCTTGCTCGGTCAGAGCTAAAGCTTGACGCGATCAAGGATTCGAACCTGCGGGCAACGGTAGCTAGCGCGGACCGAGAGTCGAAGGACTTGTTTCTACTCTCCGGCGTTCTCGCAAGACCCCTGAGAGCGCATCTAATCGAGCAACACCCCGAGGTTGCCGACCTCGCGTCCGCGGTTCGACCTCGCCGACTGGCTCGTAAGACCACCTAGAGGCGGCCACATGGCCGAGTTGCATTCTTCAGAAGGTTGGACTCTCAGAAGTGAACCATCAGTCCCAGCTTTCGCCGCGAGTCGCCCTGGGGCATCCAAATTCATTGATCCCACGGCAGAGCACCTTGAGATATCCCTCGAGGGAAAGTCCAAGCGGGTCTGTGTTCGCCTGATTCCCCGGCCACCCCCAGCCACCGGCGAGCAGCTATGGATTTTCGATGGAGCCTTCCGGAACTTCGATCCAGGGCTGGCCGGGGCCACATTCAAATGGAGGCGCATTCCTTCTTCACACTACTATCTCTACCGCCTTTTCCACGACCCGAACCTGATAGTAGCGATGCTTGGTGGAATCGTTTCTACTCTCGTACTCCTCGCGACGGACGTACTACCGCTAACCTCTGGGGAGACTAAGGCCGTCTCTGGAGGAATCGGAATCATCGGAGTGCTTCTCACGCTGATCGGAGTCGTTTTGGCTAGTGACAAAGCGTAGTTCTGAAACGAAAGGCGAGCTTGGCAGGGTATTGCGAGCCAAGCTGAAGTCGCTCAACCCACCCGGTCTGCCAAGACGGCCGGGGCGTTTCAAGGAGCAACGCCGGAAGGTACAATCATGCTTGTGCATACCGAACCGCAGGCTGTCGGGTGCCGCGGTTGCGAAAGGGTTCCTCATCTTCGACGTCCAGGAAACCAACGGCTGTACCGCTTGTGATCCACGATCTCGATAACTACAATGAGTCGCTGGCCGGACTGCCGTACAACCGTGTAGAGCAGCCGCCAAAAATCTGGGAGATCCTCTACGAACAGGTTCTCGATACCATACTTTGCCCTCAAATCCGAGGGAATCGCGGACTTCCGAACCACTTCTCCGTGCAGGCAGTCCACCAGCAGGAGGGGCTTCAACGCTCGTGCCCTACGAGCTACGGCCGCCCCCCGAGCTTTTGAGTTCGACTCAAGAAATCTCAGGGCTTCAGCTGCCGCGTCGCTCAGGAGAACTTTGCTTGCGGGTATCATTACAGGCTTTGCCCGCTCTGCCCAAGTTTCTGCAGCCGGGGTGAAGCTTCGGGGACCCAGATCAGGCCCTTGCTACCCTCCGCAATCGTTCCGTCGGCAGCTAGAAACTCGAGGGCCGCGTTGAGACTCTGCCGGCCCATTGAGTGGGACCAGCCCGCTAGGATCCGCAGAATCTCGTTGCGGCTAACGGGCTCCTCAGACGTCCGAAGAATCGCCCGGACGTATTCGATCGATTCCAGTGTGGGGTTTGCCCCGTGACGCGCAAACTCAAGAGAGGGCGGCCGGCTAACTCCCGACATTGGGGTATACGTATACATGCTACCCCATATAGGTTCACCCCTTCATCGATGGGGCCAACTCATCTCAAGGCCGCAGGACCGCACGACTCCCTTTGTGTTCAAGCTGAATTGAACGTCTGCTCCGAGGCCGCTGTATCGATACGGGGGGGATGCAACGAAACTTGAACACGCTCCGGGGGTTCGGTTGAGAATTCCCTCTCCGCTTCCGGCAGGAATTCAGAGGTGACTCCAGAGTTGCTCGGTACCCTGACCTGGAGCGATGACTGATTTCGAGTTCCCCCCAGGAGTGAGGTGTCTACGACCTATGATGTCGCTGGATGATCCTCGTGTATGCCTTGCAACCGACGGAATGCCGCGATCATCACAATGGAGAGGAGGATTCCTCCGACTAGGCCCTCTTCGATCAGGCCGATCGGGGCACCGGCGAGTCGCCACTCTAGGAAGTAGAACGTCAGCCCCGCCAAAGCAAGGCCCACCGCCATTCCAAACACCAGTTCACCGATACCTATCAAGAACGGATCTGCATAGGCGAGTGGGTTGACGGCTTCGCCGCGCGAAACTGCTTGCTCCATCTCCTTCAACGCGGAGCCGGTGAGCTCGTGAACGCCAAAGTACCAACCCAGGAGGAGTGCCAGGAGTGCTCCGACGAGCGCGCCCGCGACCACCGTTTCGATGAACGTCGTCCAGGATCGAAACCACTCGCCTAGGCCTTGCGCCCCGGCGAAGGCCGCTAGTATCGTCAGCAGCGCTCCGATTGCTGCCCCGGGTCCGAGATACTCGAGCGCGGACCTGGACTCAACGTCGATAGAATCAATCTTGCCCTGTTGGTCGATTCCGAAACGGACCCTCTGATTGCGTTGATTGTCAATCAATCTAGGGATCACTATGGATGTAACCAGCAGTGAGAGAAACCCAGCGATCAGGATTGGAACTACGGGGCCGTATTCCTGCACGGTCGTCGACCCGCGAACTCCGAACGGAGCCCCAGCAAAGCTTAGGAAACTGCTTGGTCGAAGTAGTAAGAGCGAGGCTCCTCCCACCGCACCGAGCCAGACAAGGCCCGCTCCAACCCCGGCCCTTGCACTGTCGATAGTACTTCCAACGGCGACCCTCGACCCACCGAGCCAAGTGATGAGACCTACTCCTGAGCCCACCACATAGCCGAAGAGTTGCGGGGCGGGAATCTGTAACATCGAGCCGTTCACCGACAGGATAATGCTCGCCCCGTGGGGAAGATACGGGAACGCGAATAACGCGGTCACCTGACCCACCCAGCTCCCGATCCAACCCGCGAGGAACGTACTTGTCCAATCGTTGGCAGCAGCTACGCCAAGACGCCGCAGAGCCGCGGGGTTAGCTGCACCGACTCCGAGCGCCCCCAACGGGTTACCGACGAACTGCCCGTAGGCGCCTCCGAGAACGAACCCGATCAACGATCCGATTGCGGATGCTGTCGGCCCGCTAAAGATCGCGAGGGATCGAACTCTCCCCCTCCCTTGCTGATGCAGCGATTGAGTGACATCGTCTCCAAGAGCTCGGTGGGCCAGCGATGAAAGGCAGAACCCTCCGACGGCGGCTGCGAGTGCGCTGAGGGAGATTGTGGCCCATACCGGAAGCCCGGGGAACACGCTGGATAGAAGATTCTCGGGAATGGTGATGCGCATGACTCGGGTCGCTCCAGCCAGCCCACGGCGGAGCTCTGCAACGTTTGCAGTGATAGATACCTATCGTTGAGGCAATCAACCGGGAGGTTGGAAGTCGTTGCAATTCGGACTTAATCCTCTATCAAATCTTGCGTCGATAAGATGCCGGCCGACTCCCTGGCACTAGGCACAATCCGGTTTGAAGTCACCCTTCCCTCGGAGGTTTGAGGGGGAAACATGCGCGGTCGAGGCAGAGGTCATAGTCGGCTGCTAGTACTTCGAGTCTCGCCGACCGCTTCTACTCGGGCTCGTCCTCGAGGGGTGGGAGGCCGATCTGCCGCTGCAATTCTAGAAACTCGCCGTCGTTCCGCAGGAAGCTGAAAACGCGGTCGACCCGGATCGTCGTGATGGCGCTCGCCTTCGACTCGTAGGCCCTTCGGAGCCACGTCAGGGTTGCGTCTCGATCCTTGAGCCCCGCGTAGGCGATGGCGACGTTGAAAGGAGAGATGTAGCGTCCGTCTGCACCAGCCTCCAGGTCATGGACCAGACGCAAGGCCTCCTCGCGTCGACCCGCGATTCCGTAGGCGAAGGCGAGGTAGGAGGTGGCGAGCAGTCCGCCGTGGGATATCTCCACGGCTTTCTCCATCGCCGCGATGCCGTCAGACGCGCGTCCCAACTGGAGAAGGGCTTTGCCCAGCTTGGTGTACGCGGGAACAGAGAGCGGGTCGATCTCGAGCATGCGCCGGCACTCACCGATCGACTCTTCGTACCTGTCCGCATCCAGATAGATCGCCGCCGCGCAATTGTGGATGCCGAGGGAGTACGGGTCGACCTCCTCGGCGCGGGCGATCTCTCGCAGCGCCTTATCGAGTTGGCCCTGTTGGGCGAGGTGAACGGCGTACGAGTGGCACACGATCGACCAGTTCGGGCTCAGTGCCATCGCCCTGCGGTACCTCTCCCCGGCTCCGGCCCAATCCCTTAGATAGTCCTGCTGAAGGCGGGCCATCGTCGCGTGCGCCTCCGGCACCTGATCGTCGAGCTCGAGCGCCCGCTCGAGCAGCGGTCGAACCTTTGCGAAGGTCGCATCGGGATCTAGGCACCCCTCGTCACACAAGGCGACGTAGCAGTCCGCCAGACCGACGTAGGCCAGGGCATAGTGGGGGTCGATAGCGGTCGCCCGCTCGAAGAGCCGGATGGCCTCCTTCAGTTCGTCTTCCGTACCCCGGTGCCAGTGGAATCGACCCTGCAGGTAGAGGTCGTGCGCTTTGGAATCCTCAGTCGGCCGCCGCTCAATCCAGGACTTCTCGTCCGGCAACAGGCGAACCCGGAGCGCCTCCGCGATTCTTTCCGCGATGTCCGACTGGATCGCAAATATGTCCCGGAGTTCTCGGTCGTACTGCTGCGACCAGAGCTGCTCGTCGGAGGCTACGTCGATCAGCTGGACGGACACTCTGATCCGCCCTTCCGTCCTTCGGACGCTCCCCTCCACGATAGATCGAACACCGAGCATGTGCCCGATCTCTCGGGTCGTCTTCCCGGTGGCCCTTGCACTTTCTGATGAGGACCGAGAAATGACGCGCAGGCCGCTGGCCCGGCCGACCGTGGAGGTGAGTTCTTCCGTGAGGCCGTCCGCGAAGTAGTCCTCCGGAGAAGTTGCTAGGTTGGTGAGGGGAAGAATTGCAATCCGATGTGGTTCAGTCTTGGACGGGCTCGTCCTCGAGTGGGCCTCCCCCGAATCCCGGCTCGGCCCGGACTTCTCGAGCGTCACTCGAAAGACTTCCTGAGGGGTATCCACGTTCCTAAGGGCGATCCGCCCGGCACTCTCGAGAGGCACGGTGAGCTTCGGACGAACCATCTCCGCGACGGCGGCCGAAAGGCAGATGCCCCCTGGTTCGGCGAGCGGCTCGAGGCGCGACGCGATGTTCACGGCATCGCCAAGAATGTCTCCCCCCGACTCAACAACCTCTCCAACGTGGAGCCCGATCCGAAGCAGAATCGTGCCCGACTCCGGATTAGCCAGATTCCGGTCACGGAGCCGGGTCTGAACCGCGATCGCGCCCTGCAAAGCCTCTAGTGCGCTCTCGAATCGGAACAGAGATCCGTCGCCCATCGTCTTGATCTCGACTCCACCGTACGCCCCGAGCGCGGAGCGGAGGATCGTTCGCTGCTCCGCTAACTGGCGGAGGGCGAGCGGCTCGCTCGCCTTGGAGGTACGGGTGTAACCGACCATGTCTACAAACATGATCGCAGCCAGGCGCCTCGACCCTGACTCCACGGCACGATGGCATGCCAATGTAGTTTAAAGCGGCCCGAGGCAGGTTTCGACTCGTGCGACTCGTCCATGGCAGGTCCCCGTAGCGTGACGGTCGAGGTCTCGCAGGATTTACCTGCGGGGAACTGTGAGACGGGAAGTGCGGTAAATGTTCAACCTGAATTGAACGTCTGTCTCCAAGGCTCCTAACCCCTGCTCGGGGTGGGTGCAACGAGTCTTGAACACACCAGAGGGCTTCGGGCAGGATCGTATCCGAAAGCCCGACGTCCTTGGATCTGGCCCAAGTCACAGAGAGGGAACTTATCTCTCGCCTCCCTTGCGGTGATGATGGAGCCAACGCTCGAACCAAAGCTCGCGCCCTATCTTGTGGCCCGTGACGCGCGAAGGCTGATTGAATTCATTGAACGTGCGATTGGCGGACGGCTCTCCTATGAGACGTCCGACCCCGCTGGGAACTTGGCTCACGCCAAGGTCCAGATCGCCGACGGCCTCCTGATGATTGGAGAGAAACCGGACGGCCGGAATCCCTTTCCCGCGATGCTGCATCTCTACGTGGAGGACTCCGAGAAATCCTATCAGAGAGCGTTGGCCGCGGGTGCGAAGAGCGTACGAGTGCCAGGCGAGTCCGGCGATGGCCTTACTCGCGGCGGGGTTCGAGACGACTGGGGAAACGAATGGTGGTTCTCCTCTCCTGTAAGGGCAGAGCCCGTGCGTAGCTAGAAGGGGCGTTCGAAAGGTATCTCTCGGGGCGATCCTAAGGCCATGATCTTCGATAGAGTTCTACAGAGACATGTTTCGGCTCATCTGCGTTCAATTGGCATGAGCATCTAGTACTGCCGTTTTCGTGCCAGTCTTGATTTTGCCCTTGCGACTGCACCGTCGAGGGATGTGAGAAGACTAGGATTCTCACCCGACAGCGCAAGGTCGATTAGGGCTACGACGTCACTGACGTAGATCCTTCCGACCTCTTTGCCAACCTCCGTTGGTGTGAACGTGTGAACGAGGGACCAAACATACCCACTGATGTCAATTTTCGTTCTCTCCTCTTTGGTCATACTAGCACTGAGGCCTGAACTCGAAGATTCAAGCTGTGAACGGGTGGGAGGAGGAGCGATCAGCCACAGGTAGACTTGCTTACCATCCAGTGGTGCTTTGGCGGGCGTGACTTCGAAAATCCCAGAGTATCTAGACGTAAGTTCGTCTTTCACACGAATCGCCCGAAATCTATCGACATCGTCGCCTGACATGGAGCTCGTGCCCGGGTCGGGAGTATCTGGGCCAAAGCGCTGTTCTTGTAATCGCTGCCCTCCTGATAGTGGTCGACCCGATCTCTTCGACTTTGTCACTCGACATGGGGGTATGAAAGGCCTCTGGGACCATCGAAGGTTAGACCCCTATCGAGGTTGGCTATTCGCAAGTTGATTTGCACACAGTTCGACCGACCCAGCTCTGTGAGAGAGAGCTGTTTGGACCCAATGCAGTGTGTAGTTTGGCGCCATGACCCCCGAAGTGGTTACCGGCCTGAGCCCTGGCTTAGCGATTATTCTGGGCAGACCACAACCGTCCACATGGTCCAACGATCGGTTCTTCCTACAGCGAAGGCTATCAGTCCTGTTGGACCAAGAGGTAGCGCATGAGGTCAGACGTCGATCCACCCACATCCGTGACTCTGCCGGCGTCCGTTCGCCGGCGTCTTCGAGACTACCAGGTCGGGGGAAAGAGCGCGGCGGACGCGATTGCAAACCTGATGGATGAGGTGCCTCCCGATTACTTCCGTAGAGATCTGCATACGGCCTTGGAGATGACACCCCGAATGAGTTTGACCGAGTTCAAGAGGAAGCACCGGCTATCGGGCCGATGAGATTCAATCTCACCATCTCACCCACGGCAAGTCAGAGCTTCCCAAACTCCTGCAAGGGGTCAGGCAGTCTCGAGGTCAACGCTCTCTCGACATCGCTGAGGGTACTCTGCCGCAGGCGATCGATGAGCTGGAAAAGGCGTCAAGCCGCAGAGGGAGGTGGCCTCCACTCGCACTTGGATCGAGCAGGGAACACTACGCTTTCAGGGGTGTTTCCGGCGGAACCCAGAGGGTGAGTCAGTGATTGTGTCTGACTTGACTTCGTTCAAACTGAATTGAGCATGCACGTGCGCTCGTTGTCGCCCACCTCGCCTTCAGCTGGACGTCGTTCGAGTAGCGGCAACCTTGACTACACCCTTTGGGTGATTGACATCCCCGGGAACTGGAGGCGTCGTTGGAGGGAACCACTGCCGCAGCCATCGCTTCGTTCGTAGGCTTCGTCAGCTCGATTGCTCTCTACTCAATCCTTCCCTTCGCCAAGAACGGAGTCTCCTGGAGCACACCGGGGTCCTGGCTCTCGGTGTTTCTACTGGGAGTTGGACTCGTTTGTTTTGTCGTCTTCCTCGTCACCGGGCTAATCACATTCTTCAACAGGGGCTCGAACGTGCCCCCTCCAGAACCCCCGGAGTAGCGCTCCACAGGGGATGTTCGACCTTGCGCGATCCTGGTCGAGCCCGCGATCGACCGAGTCGGTGGGCACGACCGGCATTGAGTCGGGGCGGCTGTGCCCGAGCCCGTTTGAACATCGTGGGTCGGGCTTGCGCTTCTCGAAGAGGCGGCCACAATACGCGATGACGGTTGGAACCGAAGGGAGGTTCGGCCCTCGTCTGGGTTGAGGCAAGCCTGTCGCCAGGGTGCGTGGCACGACTCGCCCCGCCCGCCGCAAGGCTCACCCATCCTCAGCAACGAGTCGTTTCAACTCCTCGAGTCGAAACCGTCCGCCTCTCCTCGGCGGGGGATCGGTCGCTCTAGCGAACCATCAGGACCTTGGGGTGAACTGCACGGACACCCAGATCGCGTGCCCGCCCACGTACAACGCGCCGACTCGCATCGACGAGACGAACCCTGGAACGTTCGGAATGTGGAACGAGTACGACCCGTTCCGCAGCAGAACCACGATCGTCGAGCTGTTCGAGCGGGTCGCATGTCCGCCGATGTGAACGGTCCAGTTCGTCCCGTTCGGGAGCCCCGTCTCTACGAAGTGCACGGAGGAGCCGAAGAGGATCTGGAACGTGGTCCCGTGGGACACGGTCACCGTGCCGTTGGAGGCAACGATGCCCCCGTCCAGCTTCGTGAGGGTGGAGAGGTTGCCGACGGGTTGGAGGGAGTAGTCGTAGGTCCCGGGGGTCAGGTGCTTGAACTGCACCCTGGGGGTCGTGGAGCAGACAGTCGCTCCGACCGTGACGCACCAGTTCGAGAACGGCCCAAGACCGCGCTCGTGGAAGGTGAGGGTGAACGTGGGTCCGTGGACGAACAGGACCGAGACATTCACGTCGCTCCCGTGGACATCCAAGGTTCCGGACGCGGGGAGGCCCGACACTTGGTAGCCGCCGTCGCTCTGCACGAGGTACGGATAGGTGCCGTTCAACACCGAGAACTGGATCGAGGTCCCGGCAGGCGCGCTATGGACCACCCCGAAGAACGAGACCGTCCAAGACTTATGGGTCGGCAGGCCGGACTCGCTGTAGGTCACCGTATAGACCGGATGCACACCGACCGAGAGGATCCAGGTATCCTGCTGATACTTGTAGACGAAGGGACCGTGGCCCCCGAACATGACCTGCTCGTTGTCGGCCACATCGTCGACGAACATCGGCTCGGTCCGGGGCGCGGGAGCGCTGGTACCGACTTGCGGGATATAGGTCCAGACTCCACCCGAGTACGACCAGAGTTCGTTTTCGGTAGCCTCGCAGTTGACGCCCGAGAGGTCCTCGGCGCCCTCGTAGTAGAGCACCCGATCCAGCTGGGAATCGTACCACATTACCCCCTCACCCGGCGGAGGGGACGCCCCATCGATCCGGAGCTGGGACCAGCTGCCGTTCGCAAAAATGTAGGTCGATCCGAACACGAATCCACACGGGAAATCGCGGAGGACGCCGCCAGTCAGGACGACGTATCCATCCGTGGGATCGTACGTCATCTGCCCCGAGATCACCGCGCCGAGAGGCGCGACGCCGGCGGACGAAGTGATGTTCGTCCATACCCCGCCCTGGTAGGTCCAGGTGTCGTTGTAATACGTGAACGGACTTCCGTTTCCTCCGTAGTTGCCGACCGCCCCTCCGAGCAGGACAATCTCGTCGGCCGCGGCGTCATAAGACATGCCATAGAACGCGCGGGGGGACGGTGCCACCGTCGAAGTGACGTTGTGCCACCCCGTAGTGTTGAATGTCCACGTGTCGTTGTAGAAGGTGGTAATGTTCCGCCCTCCGAACAGCACGAGCGAGTCGATGGCAGGGTCATACACCATGGTGCCACCCCACCGGGGGGAGGGGCTCACGGGAGGGAACAGTTGCGTCCAGCTGTTGTTCTGGAACTGCCAGGTGTCGCCGTAGGCGGTGTTCGAGTTACCGTAGTTGCCCCCGAACAAGATGGTCGAATTCGTCGGAGGATAGTACGCGGCGCCCATCATGTGCCGAGGACTTGGGGCAGCTCCCACGTCCGCAGTGACATTCACCCAAGCCGCCGACAGCTGGTCGACCGCGGGGTGGATGCTGCCGCGCAAGGAGGATTCAGGGTTTGAGTGAGCTAGGTCCCGCGCCGAAATGTGCGATGCCAAGGCAGGGCCGGTCAGGGTAAGTATCGAAGTTACGACGACCGCGGTGACGACGAGTACGCCGAATGGGTTGCGACCCCGGGCCAGAGTGGGGGCGAACATTGGGCCGTACGGGGGACGGCTCGGAGGGCGATAATGTCTCCGGACGCCCCGTCTTCCGGGCTGGTGCCGAGCGTCGGGCGACCGCTCGGGGGGGGGTGGTCGAGGGCTCGCCGTCGGGAGCGACCTCGAGAGGTAACTGCCTGTCGGGATCCAAGCCCACCGGGACCCAGCGATTCGTACTGCGGGGAGGGTCATGTCGCAAGATGGGGTGGGCATTACGCCCTGGACCGATGGTGGGCGCAGCACTGCGTGTCGCCAACGAAGGCAAAGTTTGCAAGACGGCGGGACGGCCAATCTCAGGGAGCAGCAACACTCTTACTCAATCCAACCACTGCACGGGTTGGACACCCTCGATATGCGCTACTCTCTCAAAGCTCGGATCAGCACGGACAACCCTGATGCGATCGAACCGACCCTGACTCTCCTAATCCCCCATGGAACCGTAGCGAGATCCGAAGATGGCCAGGAGTTTGTTGTCGAGGCCACCTTTGACGGATCGAGCGCCCGGGATCTCAATCGAACCCTGCTGTCGGAGTTGCGGCGAGTCGAAAAGCGAACTCGATTGAGGGCGGAGTGGACTGCTGAGGACACGATCGAACGATTCTTTGACTACGTACCTAAGAGCACTCGCAAGATCGGACCCTGACGGTGACACCGGCTGCATCCAGGTGGAATTGAACGACCGTCTGCAAGGAGTCTACATCCTGCCCGATGTATGTGCAACGGCAGTTGAGCGTAGGGCCAGAGTAGCTGGCCGGCCTACCGTGACGGTCCGACACGTGCGCCAGGTGCATATCAGACCCGGTCCCGCGGACTATCGATATTTCATAGACCTTTGAAGGTGTGCTTCATATTCCCACGGCGTGATGCGCGACGGATGGCGAGGGTCGGTCGGCGCGGCCATGGCTGGCTCGGATGTCTGGGCATCTGCGCGGTGCTAGCGCTCTTCGTACTGAGTTCGTTTGCTCTGGGGGGCTTGAACCCGAGAGCCGTGGGACAAGCCTCGTCGTTTCTGACTCCGGCCGGTGGCAACGACCGTCCACTCACAGCGTCCCCGGCTTCCATTCCTGTCGCCCAGGCTCCGACCTCTGCTCCGAGTTCGATTCGGTCAGATACCCTGAACACGACAACCTTACAGTGGTTCAACCGCACTTCTTTCTTCGGGGGGGATATAACCGTCTTGCCAGGCGCGGCGTTGGCCTTCGATCCAAACCTATTCGAATTCGTTCTATGGGGGGAAGACGCCAAGGACCGGGCTACGAATAATGTCTGGGTCTCGTCCGAGTCGTATACCCCTTGGGTCAACGCGACAGGCAGATTCTCGCCCCTCCCTCCCCCTCTCCTCTATGCCGGGCTGACCTGGGACCCCGATTGGGGGGGCCTATTGCTGACGGGTGGGGTTTACGCCTCGGGCGACCCGAGCAACGAGACTTGGCTCTTCGACGGAAACTGGATCAACGAGACCTCGGCCGTCGGGGCGGGACCGTACTCCGACGGAGGATCATGGGCCTACGATTCGGACATCGATGGAGGCGTTTTGGTCGGAGTGCGTGGCTGCCCGACGGGTCCGAGCGGGCCATTGTATTCGCAAACTTGGACTCTTCCCGGCCCGTCCGCGAAATGGGAGAACGAGACCGCCGCATATGGGGTGCCCGGCAACTCGTGCACGGCTGGCAGCGGCATGGATTACGACCCCATCAGCCACCAACTGGTCCTCTATGGCGGTCTGACGCGAACCGGCACCTCGCTCTTTGAGCGGAACGACACCTGGACGCTCACTGGTTCGACGCCGACCTGGGTGAATGTGACGGCGACCGCCAGCGCGAACCCGACACGATCACCTCCCGCAACGGCCTGGGGAGCGCAAACCTGGGATGGCCAACTCAACGTCACGATCCTATTCGGCGGCGTGGCCACCGGCCCGGAAGGCCCCGGATCAACCTGGGCGTTCTTGGACGGTGAGTGGCACTCTGCCGACACCCTGTTCGGGGCGAACCTGTCCGGACCCGATGAAGGCGCGTGGGAGGTCGTCCCCTCGGACAGCTCCCTGATCGCGCCCCTTGTGGTGGGGGGAGCTACTCCGGGTTTCCAAAGCGAGAACACGAGCTGGGTCCTCGAGCTTCCCCCCATCATGAGGGTGTACTCGATTTCTCCCGATCCTATCGACACCGGTCAGACCGCATCCATGATCGGAGGAGCCAGCCTCGGTACAGGATCGGGCTTCGCAATGGGCTACGCGGCGAACGACTCGTACTTTTTGAACCTGGCAACGGGCTCGGGCGGAGGGAGTTACTCATACTTACGAAACAATACGTTCGATATCCGATTCACGTATACGGCCGGGCCTCTCTTCGACCCTTACAACTATCCGACCGGTTCATGGCCGATAACGTTCCGTGCCGTGGACTTCTACGGGGTTACCTCTACCGTAGTCGTACCCCAGACCGTGAACCCCGTCCTCAGCACGAACATCACTACGTCCCCGGCGCTGACCGAGCTCGGATCGACTCCGGCCACGCTGACCTACTCGGCGGAGCAGTCCGGAGGGAGCGGGCCGTACTTCGCGACCTGGACGTTCGGCGACGGAAGCACGTCGAACTCGATGTCAGGGGAGCACAACTACACGGAGAGCGGGACTTTCGATGGCTGGGTGGTCATCCGGGACTCGGGTGGAGGCGTGACGAATTCTTCGTTCCACATCGTAGTCGAGCCGGCGCTGGAGGCAGTCGCGTCTACTAACGTCACCGCGACCGACGTGGGCCGCCCCATCGAGTTCACCGGTGCGCCGGCGGGTGGAACGGGAAGCTACCGGGACGCTCAGTGGAACTTCGGGGACGGATCGACCTACCTAGGGAACTCTACCTCGCATGGATTCGCGCGCCCGGGGAGTTACGTCTCCGTCTACGCTGTGAACGATAGCGAGGGGTACGGCCAGTCTCGTGAGGTGCCGGTCGTGATCAATCCAGCCCTGACCGGTAGCGTCGCGGCGTCCAACGTCACGCCGTCCACGTCAAGCGTTGTCGCCCTCGGAGCGATGGCCATCAACGGAACTGGCCCGTACAGCTACTCATGGAGTTTCGGCGATGGCAGCCCCGCACTCGGTGGCCCGGTGGTCGGACACCAGTTCTCGCACGCCGGGTCCTATACCGTGACCTGTGAGATTGAGGACGCGGTCCACGAGAGGGTGACTGCTTCGGTGCGCGTGACGGTGACCGCATCGCCCGTGTCGAGCCCCAACCCATATGCAGGACTAACCTCGGGAGCTGGGCCGTACGTGGTGGGCGGACTCATTGCGGTGACGGTCGTGCTCGCCGTTCTTTTGGTCGCCTCCCAATTGCGAGCTCGGAAGTCCGAGATCGACTCTCGGAGGGACACGCCCTCTCCGGAGCCGGATTCGGGCAACCCTCCGCCTCCGGGCTGACCTGGATTGTACCTCAGCGGGAACTGAGTGAGCGAGCGAGTCGGAGTCGGGCCCCAAATCGACGTTTGCAGGGATCCCCCTCCGAGGACCATGGCGGGACCACCATGGTTACCCCTCGTGAACCCAACGTCCTCGGTTGAATCGCGACGGAGGTTCGATTGCGGTTGAACGTACTCCGTGTGCCCCGATCATGGCCAAGCCAAGGGATGGGACCTGGTGGGTGGATGTGGAGAAGTTAGAGGGATGGGGGGCTGATGCCGGATGATGCGGTTCAGGATGACCTACACCGGCATTCGCGTGAAGAACATGGAGGAGTCGCTTCACTTCTACACGGAGATTCTGGGGATGCAGGTAGTGGAGCCTCTGGAATCGACTCCCCCGACCGAAGGCAAGGTGGTGACCCTCCGTAGCTCAGAATCGGGGCAGACCCTGGAGCTCAACTGGTACGCCGAGGGAACGCGGTTCGGGACGGCGTACTCGAACGGTGAGGAGTTGGACCACCTGGCGTTCGAGTGCGAGGATCTGGACAGGGCGATCGGGGACCTCGAAAAGCGGGGGATAGAGGTCATCGTCCGCCCGATAGAAATCGGGGCCGAGGTGGGCTGGAACGAGGCCTACGTGAGGGACCCGAATGGAATCTGGATCGAGTTGCTTCAATCCAAGCAGAAGCTGACAGGCAATCCTTGACCGGTCTCACACGGTTGTAGAGGTCCCGGTCCGAGATCGGTCGAACTCGTGCCGGGTTCGGGGCGTAACGGGCGAATCGGACTCTGGGCGGCTCAGACGGAGGCCGTAGTCGGAGCGTAACCAAGATCCTGCAACATCTTCCTGACGGCATCCTCGACGCTAGGGATCGGACCAAAGAGCTCCGCTTGAAGGCGGGTGTCCGCGACGTACTTGCCGGTCTGGAAGAAATCGATCATTTCCAGTATCCCCCGCACACCGCGGTTGAACAGAGCGAAGAATCTCATTCCCCCGCCCCCCATCGGTTGCAACTTCATCGGGCGGTTGAGCAGCCGTCCCACGAGCTCGGTCAGCTCGAGCCCCGAAAGAGGTCGATCGGATCCGAGGTCGATCTTCTTGCCCAGGGCTCGAGGTTCGTCTACGGCCAGGGCAAGTGCGCGGGCCACCGCCTCCGGCGCGATGTACGTGATCCGGACGTTGCCCCGGGTCATCCCCATGACCCGGCCCTTCTGCAGGGCAGAGAGCATCCATCGGCCGTACGGGCCCGGGGGTGCGTAGAGGAAGGCACCAGGACGGAGAGCGACAAACGGAACCCCCTGCTGTTCGAGGTAATCCTCGGTCACCTTCTTCGCCCAGAAGTGGGGAACTTCCGGTGCCTCGTCGCAGGCGAGGATACTCAGGAACACGAACCGAGGCACTCCCGCCTTCTTCGCGGCATCGACGAGGTTGTGGTTTCCGTCAAAGTCGACTTTGAGCGAATCTCCCTGCCTGCGGCGGGAGTACCCAATCGCCGAACTGATCACGGCGCTTACGCCGGACATCGCCGGGAGGAGCGATGCTGGATCGAGCATGTCCCCCCGAACCACTTCGACCCCCTCCTTCGGGAGCCCGCTCACATCGCTTCCCGGGCGAACGAGCGCTCGAACGACCTTTCCACGGCTTCGCAGGGCTCGAAGAGTCAACCCGCCGAGATAGCCGGTAGCGCCAACCAGGAGGACCGGGGACGGGTTCGCGGAAGGGCCAGCCGACATGGAAGGGGCATCTGGCGTCCCGTTATACTGATGCGGTTCCGCCAAAGGCGCTCACAATCACGTCGTTCAACTCAAACTGGAACTCGGAAGGGCTGTTCGGGGGATCTGTTGTGTGCAAAGACGCTTGAACACAGTCGAGCCAACCATCGAGTCAGGCTTGAGTATCTCTGATGGCGCATCGTTGCGAGACTAATCGAACAGGAACTAGGGGGAATCGCATCAGCGCCGTACCTTGTTCTCTGAACCCTGTTTAGCCGCCCGTCCAGGGCGATCTACTCCCTGCCCACGGCCTTTCACGGCGGCTCGAACTAGCGCCTTCAGGCTGGCGCCGTCGATTTCGACCCCGATAGGGAAGTCGATGGCCCTTGAGACGCCGTTGAGCTGCGCGTTGAAGAGCTTCTCGGGGTCGGGAAGGGTCGATCCGTTGAGGAAACTGATTCGGACTCGCCCCTTCAGAGGGATGAGGATGCATACGATGCCGTCATGCTCGAAGACGGCCGCGCCGAGCGGGCTGCTCGGCTTCCTCCACTTCACGGTCTCTACGATATCTGGATCACCGGCGTGGATGATCTCGCGGAGCTTGGCGAGGAGGCCCCGGCGCTCGTCCGTCGTGGCTTCAATGATGGCGTCGACGTCTCGGTTACGGCCGGCCATCTGACCGCTCGACCGCGGCACAATTCTTCATGGTTTCTGCGCTAGAAAGGTGAGGTCGAGTGACTCCTTCGGAGCCAAGTTTCGGGTAGCTTCAAGAATCGTGGAACGGAGTCAAGATCCAAGGGGAGTGTTCAACGTCGATTGAACCCACGCTCGGTTTAGACTGCGCGCACTTCGAACCGCCCCGGTCCCGACCGGTCTCCGTTGCACCCGACACGTCCACCTCAACCTTTTTGGAGAGGAATCTCGGACTGGACTAACCAAGCCTATGACCGACGAGCCAGACTCGGCAGGATTCAGAGACCACCTCCGACAGATTCGACAGGCATTCGGAGGGATCGGCAAGGACGTGAAGATCGATGTGGCCAACGCGCCGCGTCTAGCAAAGGAAGGTACCAAGAACGCCCTGGCACGTGCGGCCGGCGTTCGACGGGGCTCGATGCGAGAGTGGAGCGAGCCCGAAGCCGCGGACCTGAAGTAGCACGCCGCCGGCTGAGACGTTCTCGTCCAGCGGCCGCGAGCGCCGGTCCTCGCCGGCGGGTCGAACCCTAGATGCGAGAATCCCCGGCGTAAGCCGGCCCGATGACTCAGTGCGCCGCGGTCCAGGCTGCCGCACCCAGGCCAGTCGCCTCGCACAGCCCGATCCCGAAGAGGAACGGGGAGAACGAGGCAGGGATGAGGGGCATGGTCGCCAGGTAGGAGTAGACGGTCAACCCACTCTGCACCACGAACGCGCCCGAGAAGACAAGGAGCGCGAGCCCGAAGCCGGTCCGCGTGGACGAATACACGCGACGATACAGGACGAATAGTACTCCCGCCAGCGCGATGCTCACGAGGCCGAGCACGACGCTCGCCTCCATCAACAGGTCGCTCATCGCGAACCTCCCGAGGACGCCGTCGAAGTCGGGCGAGTCGCAAGTCGTTCCGCGCGTGGGCGGCCGGACCCGGGGACGGACGGGGTCCGTAGGGTCTCCAGGTACGCGGAGGTCGAGGCGCAGATCTCGTAGGGTGTGGCGTACGCGTCACCGACCGGACGGATGACCGCGCCGTTGCGCTCCAGGATCCGCAGGTGATGACGAACTGTACGATAGTCGAGTCCCACCTGCTCGGAGAGCTGATGCGCGTTCGCGGGGGAGCGCTCGAGCTCCTCGAGCAGACGCTGGCGGTTGGGACCGCCGCGGGTACCGAAGAGGAGGTACCACATCAGGGAACGGAATCCGGGGCTCATGACGTGCCCTGAGCCACCGGCCCGCTCCTTATCAGGGAAACCCCCTCCTCGGCGGGAATTTTCGGTTCCCCTTAGAACGCCGCCATCCCCTCGGCGGTCGCGGGCAGCATGGAGGCGGTGGCGACCAGCGCCAGGCTCCCTCCGTGACCGATCGAGAACTCCTGGATCTCACCGGCTCCCGCGTCGTAGACCAGCAGGAACTGGCCGTGAGAGCCGGCGATGGCCATGTCGGTGTCCGCCGCGGCTGTGGTGGCGGCGTCGGAGGCGAGCAGGGTGAGCGCGCCGTTCCATGCGACCTGATAGGTGGAGATCGTGTTGCTGTGGGCGTCCGTCGTATAGACGTAGGAGCCCGAGACGGCGACCCAGCACGGGGCGGCCTGGAAATCGGGAATCGACCCGCTCACGACCGTCAGATGACCGTTGTGCGCCACCGAGTACGACGAGAGGGCACCGGGGCCCGCGTCACTCACGATCAGGGAACCCCCCGCGCTGAAGGCAAAGCCGTAGGGGGTCGAACCGTTGGAGGTCGAGATGACCGGGGGCTGGGCGATTCCCCAGAAGCTCACCGGATAGGCGTCGATCAGGCTCGTGCCCTTCTCCGTCACGACGAGGACCGTTCCGGACGGGTTGAAGGCGATCTCCGCCGGCCCGGTGGGCGCGGCCGAGCTCAGGGGCTGGCTGGACCTCGGGAGCGGGAACAGCTGCCCCCAGAATCCGAGGAAGAACCCATCGATGTTGCCGGGATTGGTGGCGTTACCCGCGTTCAGGACGTAGACGAGCGGTCCGTGGGCCGTGATGCTGACCGGCTGGACGCCCCCGGAGCCGACGACGTGCAACAGGGTCAGGAGGGGGCCGTGGGGCGACGGGTGGTTGACCGCAAAGACCGAGACGGTGTTGTCGCCCGCATTGACGACGAACAGGAACCGGTGGTCGGAGGTCAGCACGAGCGATCCCTGGTCGGCCAGGCTCACACCGGTGCCCGTTCCGCCCGTGGTGAAGTTGCCCGCGGGGGTGAGCGCTCCGGTCGGACCGATCAGATACGAGATCACGGTGTTACCGGCGACGGCGTTCGACATGGTGAAGGCGGCTCCCGAGCCGCCCCCGTAGTCGCTCGAGCGGTCGTGACTGGCGGTGGTCGTCGCTTGGGCAGACGCTGCGGCCGGGACCAGGAGCAGCAGCGCGAACGCTGCCGCCACGGTGACCGACCTTAGGTAGCTCCGTCGCTCCATCGAGCCGCCGGACTTGCCAGTTCCCACTTAGCCGACGGCCAGAATCGCTACCGAATCTGAACCCAATCTCCCCCCACTTCGACAGGAACGTGGGGCCGAGCCGCGGACGGTCTCGACCGAGGAGTTTACGCCCGACGGTCGGGAGCAAGGAGCCTAGAACTCTCAGAATGTAAGGAGCCGGATCCACGAGAGCTGGACCGGGGGGGGTCGGTCCGATCCAGCCCTCAGGGGCTTGACGCGATTCGTGCGCGGGAAGGTCCTGCCCTCAGAGGTAGACCTTGACGACGCCGGCCTCTACCGCGACCGGATACGGGCGAAGCGGTTCGCAGCGGATCTGAGACATGATCTCCCCCATCTTGGCCATCGCTTCCAGCATCTCCGGCGGAAGTTGCGCGGACGGCATGTGCATCTGAGGCTGCCCGCGGACCCCGCCCGTCTCGGCGTCAAAGACCGCGGAATGGAGGGAGCACTTGATCACGCCCGACTTGAACGAGCCGATGCTGACGGGAGCGGACATGTGCCCACACCGGTCCTCGAACGCACGGATCCCCGAAGGACCGTGCACCAGGACCACCCGCGCCCCCGCTACCTCCACGCCCTTCATCGTTCCCTGAGGCAGTTCCTTCGCATCCGTCGCCTGGTGCCATCCCGACATCTCGTCAGCCTCGCACTGGAACGAACGGAGAGGGAGGGATAAGGGACAACTGGAAGTGATCGAGGCTGCTTACATTCCCGTAACCTCGCCGCGCAGACCCCGCATCTCTTGGAGCCAGAGATCGTTGGCGCCCCCCTGAAGGGATTACGGCCTCGGAGGGGGCCGTTTTCCGAATTTCTACTCTCTCCGAGCTTCGCCGCCTACGGCCAGCAAGCCGAAGGACGCGCCCCGATTTGGAGTCGCTACAGCGTCCGTTGGCACAAGCGGAGCCCCCGAAGTAGCCAAGTAGGGGCCTCTAGATGGTCGGTGCGTGAACGTACCGAAGGAATCGGCCACGGCCACGCCCGCGCCCGACATGCGAGCTCCCAAAGGCCGGTCCCTCCGCAGCTGGGGAGTTCTGGCCCTGGTGATGTTCCTTCTGACGTCGGCCGTCGGGGGATCCTTGGCGTTGGAGAGCAGCTACCTCTGGCTGACCCTCCTCAGTCATATCGGCCTGGCGCTCGTCACCCTCGGCGTCACGGGCTACACCGCTTCTACCATCGGCCGTCACTACCATGGACTTCCGCGGGCCTCCGCGGGCCTTGCCGCCTTCGCGGCCCTGGGTGGGACGATCGCGGGAACAGTGTTCCTCCTCGGGAATCAGAACAACTACGCCCTCTATGCGATGGAGGGGTTTGCCGTTCTGGGCATCCTCGCCGCCCTCGTGATGATGGTGGTTGGCAAGACCGCCGGGACAGGAGCGGTGGCGCGTGACACAGACCCGAGCGCGGCATAACCCGGACAGCCATCCCAACACCACGCTTCGGTCCGCGAACTGGTCGACGGAGCTCGAGACAGTACGCCGACTGTTCCGTGATTACCGGGACTGGCTCGCGGATCACCGAGATCCCGAGCCCGCCGCGGCGTCGACCGTCACGCGAGGTCTCGGGGAGATCGACCGACTGATCGACGAGCTTCCGGGATCGTACGGCCCGCCCCGCGGGGAGGTCATCCTCGCCTTCGCCCGAGACGCACTGGTCGCGTGCGGCGCTTTGCGAGAGATCGAACCGGGGATCGGGGAGATCAAGCGGATCTACGTCCGGGCGGACCATCGGGGGCCCGGATTCGGACCCCGAATGGCCGGCGCCCTGATCGATCGAGCGCGGGCGTTGGGGTTTGAGCGGGTCCGTGTCGACACGCTCGCGAGCATGACGGCCGCGATCGACTTTTACCAGGAGATGGGGTTCAAGCCGATCCTAGCGTACTGGCCCCATCCGACCCCCGGGGCCCTATTCTTCGAGTATCGGATCAAGGAGCCCGACGCTAAGTCGCGACACCCGTAGGACGGGGGTCGGAAACCTTCCGGAGCCGATACAGCCCGCTCCGGGGCGCTGGGGCCTGAGGGTGCCCAGGGAGCCGTGTGATCAAGGTACGTTCAGCGAACGGTCCTGAATCTCAGAGCCGTCGTTTGACTTGCGGGTCCGGAGTGTTTGATCGGTCGCCGTCCGTGCTCCCGGCCACGGTCACTCGCCGCGGCCGGGCGGGGGGGTTCGATGCTTCTCGATCCAGGTTACCCCGAAATCGACCAGCGCGCGCTGGTCCATGAGACGTCCGGTCCCCGCTCCCAGCGGCCCCGTTCGAACCAATCCGAGTTCGGACTCGAAATCGAGTCCGAGGCGTCCGAAGTCATCGCTGTTGATGTCGATGTCGTGGCCCACCACCTCGACGATCGACCCGTCCCGGATCATCCGGGCCCGGAACGGAGGGGCGGAATGTTTGTCCGGCCACTCGGCCCGGTACTCTGCCAGATGCAGGGAGCTGTTGGAGGAGTGGTCAACCCCGAGAAGCAGTACGAGGCCTCGAAGGTCGTACAATCGTGCCAACGGTGAACCCTCCCCCAGACCGTTGTCGAGCGAGTGAGACTCGAGGAGAGTCTTCGCTTTGGGACCGCGAGCGCAGAACGAGTCGTTGGGGTGCTCGCTTCGCTCGGTCCCCGGCTGATGCCGGAAGGTCTCGGCGATGGTGCCGAGGTGCCGGCTCGGCGAGAACTCCCGATCAAACGGCGGCCACTCGTTTCGGATCATCTCCCACCAAGATTCCGGGACGGGGGGGTGCCTCCACACCGAAGGTTCGGGGGCGTTCAGCGAGTAGGCCGGCATCATCAGGGTTCCCGTGGCCCCGATCGCGTCCTCGAGGGCAAGCACGACGGTCTGGGCCCCTCCCACCACCCAGCCGAGCGCGCTCAGCGAGGAGTGGACAAGGACGGTCGACCCTTCCGACAGACCTAGCCCTCGGAGGTCGGCGCAGAGACTCTTGCGAGTAGCGGGTAAGCCCGTTGTCATCGCGACAGCCCGGGCTTCCCCCTCGAGCGAACTGACCATTCTGGCCACTCACGCACCCGGGGGTACATCATCTACCGGGGAGCCCGTCCTCGACTCAGTGCCGGTCGACAAGGTCCTCGAGTGGTTGCTCGAACCCGATCAGCCGTCGGTCCGCTACCTAGCGTTGACCCAACTGGTGGGGAAGAAGGAGAGCGACCCAGAGGTTCGCCAAGCGAAGGCGCGCATCCCCAAGACGGGTTGGGTGGCCGACACGCTCGCCCGGCGGAGCCCCGCGGGATGGTGGGAGCGGGACAAAGGATGGATGGAGCCCCGGTTCACGGCCACCCACTGGACGATGCTGGCGTTAGCCGACCTGGGAGCGACCCGCAGCATTCCGGAGGTGGCAGCGTCGGCGGAGTACTGGATGGCCAAGTCTCCGCTCGAGGGAGGGGGTGTCGGAGGGTTCGGGAAAGGCAAGGGACACCACTGCTACACCGCGAACATGGCGCGAGGGCTCGTTCGCCTGGGGTACGAGGACGACCCCCGAGTCCGCAAGACGCTCGAATGGTTGGTTCGGACGGCGCACCCTCAAGGAGGCTGGTCTTGCCGCTACGCCAAGAACGGGCCGGCCACGAGCCGTTCGCTGGACGCATGGGAGGGATTGGGCGCGTTCGCGGCGTACCCTCGTTCCAAGTGGACTCCGTCGATGGAGACGGTGGTAGCTCGGACCGCCGAGTACTACCTGGAGCACGAACTCCACGTTCAGGGCGACCGGTACGAGCCGTGGTACCGCTTCCACTGGCCCGTCCACTACTACTACGACCTGCTCGTTGGCCTGGATTGCCTCACCGCGGTCGGCTATGGAAAGGACCCACGTCTGGGATACGCCCTCGATCTCCTCCGCAGCAAGCGGCGGCCCGACGGACGATGGAATCTCGACGCGGTTCAGCCGGATCCGTACCAGGAGTACGTGGACTGGTTCGACAGTCACCCCGGGACCTGCCCGGTGCCCCTGACGTACGAACCCGAGGGCAAACCGAGCAAGATGATCACGCTCCGGGCGTTGACCGTTCTGTCACGCGTGGAGTAAGGTTCGTACGGAACCCCCGCTCGTCCCGGCCTCGTACCGGCTTAGGCCTGGTCGAGCCGGGCATTCCTTGCGGGCCCGAGACCCTTCCTCGCCGGGGCGTGTCGCCTGATCCCGCGAAGCGAAAGCCTGCGAGGTCTATCGGACTCCGAAGATGACCGTACGATCTGTCTTCTTCGACTTCGGCGGAACGCTCTGCCAGTCCCGCGCGGACATTCTCCCTATCTTCCGCGAAGCAGCGAGGCGAGCCGGAGTCCGGATCCCATGGGAGAAGTATCTACGGGCCAACGAGCAGTGCTGGAGCGAGCTATGGCCTGAGGCGCCCCGGATGGTCGGAAGGACCCCGGCCTTCGCCGACATGGTCCACGAGACAGCCCTTCGAGGAGCGGGGTTCACGGGTCCGACCGAGCCGTTCGTCCGCTACTGCCGGGAGGAGGCGACATCCCCGCGGTGGCACGCACCCTTCGACGACGCGGAAGCGACCCTGACGTCCCTTCGGGCGGCGAGCGTGCCACTGCACATCATCTCCGGAAACGTCGACTACCTGCCGCTCCTCATCGCGAACCTCGGTTGGTCGGCCCACTTCGAGACCGTAACCTTCACGCAGGAAGTGGGGGTCCAGAAGCCGGATCCTCGGGTGTTCCGGTTCGCCCTCGAGCGGGCGGGTAGCCAGGCGGCCGAGTCGCTCTACGTGGGCGACTCCTGGCAGGCAGACTATCTTGGAGCGAAAGGCGCGGGAATGAAAGCGGCGTGGTTGAACCGAACGGGCGAGCCAGCTCCCGGCCCATGCCGCGAGATCAGGAGCCTTCGAGAGGTCAATCCGTTGTTGTCAGACCCCGACCTCTGATGCTACGGGCGCGAACGGCCCTAGCTTCCGCGCCCCTCGCCAGAGAACGGTCGGGGTAGGGCCGTGCCGGCTCGGAAGCCCCGAACTCCATGAGGAGAGTGGGTTCAAGGACGATTGAACACGTCCCGAGTCCACTTCAGAGTCGGCTTCGCGGTCCGAGCGATTTTGCCTCGGGAGTACACCTTCTTACAGTGGCCATCCATAGTCTACACGATGGCCGTTTGCCGCGCGCTTCATCGCCCGGACATCACACTCGGCACGACGGAAGTCGTCCGAGGGGTGCAATGTGGGCGTGCCCGTGCCACGTCCCCCGCCACCATCCGCTCGTCTGTCCGGTGCCCAGACTTGACGAACTTATTGGGCCCCGTTGGATGAGTTGGATAGGCGAAGTGGGTGACCGATTCGACACCCGAACCTCAAAGCTCCGTCCCGCCCGACCTTGAGCCGGTGGGGAGTGGCAAAGGCGATCTTTGGAAGAGCGAGATTGACGGCAGGCTCGACAATATCGAAGGATGGTTGCAAGCGATCTTCTGGATTGCCCTCGTCATCCTGATTCTTACCGCTCTCGAAATCTTGAAGATCGTATAAGTGAGGGCAGTGTCTGGACCCCTCTTCGATCTACCCCGTCGGATTTCTTTCTCGCGGCTTGTTCGGCCTCGCTACGTTCAACCGGCCTTGAACGTAGATGTACCGTTGGCGCCTGACCACGCAGGGTCTCGAACCCGAGTTGGTGCCTCGGTGAAAGTTTCGGACGGGGCGCTCGATCCGATGAAGGAAGCTCTCCGCCCGCGGAAGCCCTGCGCCGCGCGACTTGAACACCGTGCGGCCAGGGGGGCGTCGCGGGTCGTAATCATCGGCGTTCTTTCCATGGCCCTGGGCGTTCTTCTTGCGTACCTCAGTTCGGAGCATGCCTACTTGGAGGGGGTCTACCCGATCTGCGGTAGCACCTGCACTGTCCCCCCGCTGCATCCGCTGCCCATGTTTTCCGTGGCTCAGGTCGTGGCCTTGGAGATCGCGGCGCTCCTCCCGCTGATCGGCATTCTCGATTCACGCGAGCCGCTCCGATTTGCCTCGGCGGTAGCGGCTCTCGCCGTGGGGGTGGTTGCGGCCGCGAACCTTCTCGTCCCGTTGGTCGTTCTGTTTCCAACCTTCCAGCAGATCGTCACGACGAACTCGTGGGCGACCGCGTTAGTGCGGCCCTTCATTTTGGTGATCATCTCGGGAAGCCTGCTGACCCTTCATGGCCTCCGTCGAACGGTCCCGACCGTTGGGGCGAGCAGGATGCGAGTCGGCGTTTCGATCGCACTCTTGTTCTCACTCGCGTTTCTCTGCCCGGTGATACTGGTTGCCGTTGGACCAAGTTCTCTCTACTTCGCCCCCGTCGTGGGCTTGATTGTCTTCACCGCGGGGGTGGGGACTCTGTACTCCGGCGGGCTTGTGACGCTCGGGCCGGGGGACTTCCGACCGTCCTCGTACTATCCTCCCGAGTAGGCCTGACTCCCTCGCGAATCGTTCCCGGAGCCCGCGAGGGGCCACGGACGGGCGGGAAGTCGGGGTCGCGAGGTGATCAAACGATCCGAATCAGATGGTACGGATTGCCGTTGTCAGACTGAGCGAGTACGAGGGCCGGAGTCACCGGTTGGACTCCGAGCACGAACACACGCCCGCTTTGGACTCTCATGGAGAGTCGCTTTGACGCGATCTCCTGAAGGCTGCCCAGGAGCGGATCGGTGGGAGCGCCTATCATGACGATGTGGGTGGTAGAATTCGAGAGCGTCTTCTGAATCACGGCGGGAAGCGTCTCGGGGGAGTACACCGGCGCGCCGTCCGGGGATCCAGCCCGCAGTCCGTTCAGCCAGACCACTCCGAGATTGGGAATGCCCGACGCAGCGCCCTCGCGGAGGAACTTGCTGGCTTCCGGCATCCTCGTCGTCATCGAGGGGCCACCGGCCGCGGGGCCCGAGACCATCACCTTCTCCAGCAGCTCCGCGTTGGGGTCGGCGGAGCTGATCCCCGCGGGGGCGTAGATTCGAACACTGTTGATGAACTGCTCCGGCGAGACGATGGTCTGGAACGTCTCCCAGACGTCGGCGGGCGAGAGACTTGGCGGGAGAATCACCAGGACCCGGCCCCCCTGGGCGAGGACCTGACTCTGGATCGGGGACACCAGGAGGCGAACGGCCTCCACCGGGACGTCGGAGGGTACCTCGAGAATGCTGGACCTTCCGAGCTGGAGACGACCGAAGTGGGCCGCAAACTCCATGCTTCCCGGCCAGAGCCATCCCGGTTGCGGATCGGGCACCGGCTGCGGTGGCTGCAGCCGGGTACGAAACTCCGGGCCCATCGGGGCGATGCAGAGGAATCGACCGGTTTCCAGCGTGTAGGGATACAACGGATGACTGATCCGAACACCTCGCATCTTCTTGATGTGGACCCACCGTTCCAGTCGGGTCTCGTCGCTCGTAACCTCGCACGCCACGACGCCATCGACGAGATAGTCGAGCTGCGTCGGTCCCTCCCTCTCGACCACGAGTACGAGGTGGGCCCGTCCACGCCCCAGAAGGCCCAAGAGGAGCCTCTCGATCTCCTCGCGGTCGGGATACGAAGCCCCCGCCGGCTTGGGGGACCCAACGTACTGCTCGACCAGGGCGTCCCACGAATCGATGAGGACCATGCCCGGATTCCCGGGCCCTATCCGCGAGAAGGCGTCCATGACGGCATCGGGGAGCCACAGCTGCTCCAACTCCGGATCGGGGGGCGTCGACGCGACCAGTTCGGGGCTGGCGCGGATGGCCCGCGCCTTCGCGTCGATCCGAGTGGTCCCGGCAAACGACTCGATGACCTCGACCGGGCCCTCGGGCCCCGAGCCTAGCCAGGGATAGTCGTGCTCTATCTCGCTCTTCGTCACTCGACTCGTGATCAGTATTCGCTTCCCCCGGAAGGCGCTCAGCACGGTCAGACCCAGGGTTGACTTCCCCGCTCCCGGCTCCCCGCGAATGAGGAGCGAGCGCGGGGGCTCGCGAAGGTTGAACTCGACCAGCTCCGGGGGAAGTCGCAAGAGAACGCTCACGGTTGCTACTCCGGGCAGTTTGCAAAGCAGAGATGCTGTGGAGTACTATATTTGAGGTGGGTTCTCGGAGCGGCACACTCTATCGAACCTGGGGCCCCGGGTTCAGAATCGATCGAACGCATCTCCGAGGCGGCGACGGAGGGCCACCGAACTCGGTACTTCGATCCTCTTTGTCGGCTTTCCGGGGATCGTCGGGACTCAACGTCTCGGCTTCGTCAGAAGACCAGAGTTGCAAGAGGGTCGCCGACGACGGTGAGTCGGCCCGGGAAGCGGTTGGGGGGGGGGACCGATCGAAAATTCTCTTGTATGCAAACGTCCATGAACCGCCGATGCCGGCTGCGGGCAGTCCTCCGTACCAAGACTACGGTCGGACTCTCCCCCAAGCTTCGGGAAGCAGACCGAGCACGCGGAGAGGCTCTGCTCGAAAACTGGCAACGCTGGTACTCGTGGTCGGCCTCGCAGTCCTCCTGGTCCTTTCGTTGATCCCGCTGCGCTCCGTTGGGGTCGTAGCCTCCCGCGCCACCTCCTACGCTGTCGAAGTTCCGGCCGACGGGTTTGGAGCCCAGTCGGTAAACCGAAATTTCCTGAGCCTCTGCAACTCCAACCTCGGGGCGGCTGGTGGAAACTTCACCTATTGGGTGGCCTGGCACGTTCTGGGAGCCGCTCAACCGAGTTACGTCCGACTTCAAGAGATACCGTTCGCTACGCTGTACAACGAGAGCGGGCTCCGGTCGGGCGGGTTTGCCCAGTCGAATGCATCTGCCCTAGAGATGTTCTGCTCGGGAAACTTGTTTCTCGGCGCTTACTCGACTGTTGCGCTCAATCTCTCCGTTCAGGTGGGAGTCGTGTACGACCATCCCGTGAAGATTCCGATCCTCTAACCTGCGCCGACGGGCCGAGAGAGCTTCCGCGAAACCTGCCTACGGAGCTTCGTCGACAGTGCTTCGGGGGACTCTTCTCGGAGTGCACCCCCCCCGGCGCGAGGCTTCAACGGTAGTAGGACGGAGTCGGCACTCGCCAGACTGAGATCGGTGCCGCGGTCTACGGCTCGACAGCCGAGCCAACGCCGGCGTTGGCAGCCCTTAGAGTCGACGGATCAACGATTCGATATCGGGGCGGGCCAGCTCCGATCGGACGTAGGCGAGGCGCTCCTGGATCGTGGCGTCGGTACCAAATCGTCGCGCGATCTCCTCGACCTTTCCGAGGCGCCCGGACGCCACTCCATCGATCACGTTCGTGACGATCTTCTCTGCGTAGGCCTTCCATCGCTTTGTCAGGAGCCGCGTGTACCAGACTACCTCCGGGGTTGCATAGGCGATCCCGTCGGCCTCGGTCGAGCCCTCCGTGCACAGGAAGCGAAAGAACTGCTCGGCGGGCTTGCTCCCCGAGAAGGCGGCGGAGTTGATCACGTCGAGCGGGACTCCCCCCAGCGAGAGGATCCGGAATCGCGCGAGCTGGTCGCTCTCCCAGTCGAACGCGAGGTCCTTCGCCGTGCGCAGCAGCTTGATCGTCTTTCCGAAGTCATCGGTCGCGACCATCACATCGACGTCGTGGGTGCTGGTGGCCGCGGTCTGGGCCACCGCCTGTCCGCCGACCACAACAAAGGGTATGCCCAATCGTTTCAGCAGTACGTCGGCCGCCGCTACTCCCGGCTCGGTCATGCCGCCGCCGGGAGGGGGGGATTATTCTTCTCGACCCATCGAAGTTCCTCGCGCGGTAAGGATTCGCCGACGACCGGAAGCGCTCGGGCAAAATCCTGGAGCCGGACCTTGGTGGCCGCGCGCTCGAGCCCCTCGTTTCGGATCCGCCGGTATAGTTCGTTCGGGTCGAGAGACCCCTTGTTCCGCGTCGCGACGACCCGGGCGGCCAACGGATCGAATCGAAGGAGGAGCGCCACCAGTTCCTCGAGGCCCGGTTCGCGTAGCGTCTCCGGGTCCTTTACCGGCAGGATGCGGAACTCCGAGGTGACCTTCCCCGAAAGGCCTTCCGGGAGTGCGAGCCACGGGCGAAACTGGACGGGATACCCGGATCTGGTCACCCGATCTGAGGTGAGCAGGAAGGCAGGAACCCGGTGCTTACGAAGGCGCTCCACGTCAACGACCGATCGGATCAGCGGGCGATACTCCTTCTTGGGGCGCCCTCGAACCTTGGCCGGTCGAGGAAGCATCTCTTGGGGCAGAGGGCGTTCTCCTGGCTCTCGGAACAGGCCCGCCTCAACCCTCATTGGATAGGTCATTGGGCTATTAAGTATAAATACTATATTTCTAGACCGTGGCTTCCGCGAAGATCTCCCGCCTCATGAGGGGGGACCCCACTTCGTGGGCGCGGCGCGCGCGTCGGGTGAAGCGTGGGACCTCGATCGCAGTCGAACTGATGTAGCGCGGGGCGCTCGCCCTGACATGGCCCGAATGAACGACCAGGAAGGTAGCAAGTTTGACGCGCCGCTGGACGTCGTCTGGAAGTACCTGCAGAGTCCCGAAGCTCACGGGGCCGCCCACCAGGGTACTCGGAACCGCGCGATGAAACCGGTCAACGACACGTCGTTCGTCGTTTCGTGGGAGCAGAACATGAACGGGAACTGGGTCAAAGTCGCGAACCGCATCACCGTCTTCCCGCCCCTCGGGATGGTCGCCGAGGCGATCGAGGGCCCGATGTCCGGGTCCAAGATGTTCACCGTCTACACGCCGCACGGACACCAGACCGAGGTGTCGATCTATGGGGAGATGCAGGGCGCCGGAGTCCCCCCGGCCCAGCTCGAGGCGATGGTGCGCGGCGCATGGGAGATGGCGTTCAACGAGGACTCCGCCGGCATCAAGGCGTTCCACAAGGGGTCGAAGTAATCGTCGTCGTCGTACCTCGGCCGCGGCGCCACGGCGGACGCCCCGGCCGAGCCTCCACCCGCAGCCACGATGGATCGGGTGGCGATAGCCGTCCCGGACCAGTTTGGCCCGGGCACTACCGGGTGGGGCCCTCGACCGAGACCATCCTCGGAGTGGTCGCCCCGTCCTTCCGCAGCTTCAGGACGGGCGCGTACTCGGCAGAAGCGTACCACGCCCGGAGCGCCTCCGCATTCGGGAACTCGAGGATGACGACGCGCGGCGGGTTCCAGTCCCCCTCGATCACCGTGGGGGAGCCGGCGCAGAGCGTCTTCCCCCCGTACTTTTCGAGAGCCGGTCCGAACTTCTCGCGGTACTCCTTCGCCTTGGCCTGGTCGTGCCAGTCGATCTCCGTGATCAGATAGGTCGACATCCTCGCTCGCCCGGGGACTCCCTACCGCGGATGAGCATAACAGGAACTTCCGGCGGGACCATCGCAGAAGCGCTCCCGGGAAGTCGCTTTAACAGCCGCACCATCCACCGCCCGGTCATGGAGCCGCTGTCCCCTCCCCGCTCGGTCCGCATCCTTCCCGGGGAGATCGAGACTCGAGTGGTTACGACCCGACTCCTGGTTCCCTCCCCCTCGCAATCGAACTGGAGCCCGTTCCGACGGGTCGCCGAGAGCATTGCGAACCGGGCGCGCCAGCTTCCGGCGCACGCCCACGAACGCGAGGAGATCCTGACGTACGTGACCGAGGGGTTTGCCGCCTACCAGCTCGAAGGTTCCGAAGCCACCCCTCTCGAACGCGGGAGCGGGCGGCTCCTTACCGTCGCCGGACGCGTGAGCCACCGGGTAAGCCCTGCGAAGGGGGGAGCCATCCGATGGTTCAACCTCGTGCTGGGTTTGCCCAGCGGCCCGGCGTCCGAACCCCGCCTTCAAACGATGAACCCCGAGGCGCCGACGATCGAAGAGGACACGGTGAGCGTCCGCCCGATCGTGGGCCGCCACGCTCCGATGGAGTCGCGGGCGGGGCTCGAGTGCCAGGAGCTCCGCTTCCCCAACGAGGGCACCACGTTCCGACGACTCGGTTCGGAGCGCCGATCGATTCTCTACGCCATGTCGGGCCGGGGCACCGTGGATCAGAAGGACATCGAGGGCGGCGAGGCCGCCTTCATGGAAGGTCTTCCCGGGGTCGCGATCCACGGAGGCGAGGGGTTCTCCGCGATCCTGGTCTCGGCTCCCGTCTCTCCCTCCTCGGTCTCGTAGTCGAACTCGCAGGATTCGACCCGGCTCCCCTCACGCGTCACGGATCACGAACCCCCGGGGGCCCTGTGGGCGCGGCGAGTCCATCGTTGACTCACGGCGTGATGACCACCCGGCCGACGGCGGAACCGCTGTCGACGAAGCGGTGCGCCTCGGGTACGTCCTCCAGGCGATATTGGCGGTCGATCGAGGCTCGGATCCGACCTGCTTCGATGATCCGGCGAAGGTAATCCAGGTCCGAAGCCCTAGGGGGAGACCCTCGAACCACGACCTTCTTGTCGTCCCTACCGATGGCCCACGGAGCCCGGAGCCACGCTGCGAGGTGAGGATTCGCGATGAGGTATGAGCCCCCGGCGTTCAACGCTCCCAAGCACGTCGAAAAATCAGCCTGGCCGACCACGTCGAGGATGACGTCGTAGGCGTTGACGGCCGTGCCGAAGTCTTCCCGGGAGTAGTCGATCACCCGGTCGGCCCCCAGTCGAAGCATCAGGTCCATCTTCCGGGGGTGATCGACCCCCGTCACATCGGCGCCCAGGAACTTGGCGATCTGGACCGCCAGGGCGCCGATCCCCCCGGCGGCGCCGTTGATCAGGATTGTTCGTCCTTCTAGACGCCCGGCCTTCCGGAGAAAGTGCAGTGCCTCTAGGCCCCCGGTGGGGATCGTCGCCGCCTCCTCGAAACTCATGTTGGCCGGCTTGATCGCCACCGCGCTGTCCCGGGCCGCCTCGTGCACGCAGAGGTACTCGGCATACGCGCCGAAACGGAACCCCGTCGTGCCGTAGACCTCGTCACCGACCCGGAACCGTGTCGCCCGAGCACCCACGGCCTCCACCACTCCGGCGAACTCCTGACCGAGGATCTTCCGGCGGGGATGGACCGGCCCCATCAACAGACGCACCACGAAACGCATGCCGACCCCGAAGCGGAGGGCGCGGAGCTCGCAGTCGCCCGCCGCTACGGCGGTCGCCCGGACCCGAACGAGCAGCTCCTTCGCCCTGGGAACCGGCTTCGGTACGTCCTGGAGCTGGAGACCTTCCGCCGAGCCGTACGCGGTCCAGACGATCGCTCGCATCGCAATCCGGCTCCTTCCCGCGTGGGGATCACGCCCCCGCTTGGACTGTTGGTCGGGGAGCGGACGCTAGCTCCGAGTCGGCGCCAGGCCCGGAGCGACGTGCCCCTTCGACAGACCGTAGACCTTCCACCCGAGGAGGAAGGGGAAGACGACGAACGTGAGCGCGGCCGGGATTGCGAAGATCGCGGACGTGACGGGGACCGCCGCGACGCCGGCGAGCCCGACGACGCCGATCACCGCGGTCACTCCTCCGAGCCCCTTGCCAAAGGCGGAGGCGCGGGTCATCGCCAGACCCAGCAGGATGAATCCCACGGAGAGGAAGATGTAGGCGCAGGTGTCGAACTCGTTGAACATCCCCTGGGTCGCTTGCCATGCGATCACGGCGGCGTCTTGCTGGGCGAGGGTCGCACCTGCGGCGTGGTATTGCGCCGAGATCTGGGCCATCGCGACGTTCGGCTCGCTCTCGACGGCCAGCACGGCGAGTCCCAGGAAGCTCAGCGCGAACCCGAACAGGGCCGGAGCGAGGCTCGAACGCCGGAGCGACCGGTAGAGGGCCAGGAAGAGCGGGACCATCAGGATGGTCCCGACCAGGAACAGCGTCTGACCTACGATGATCTGATCGTGAAGACCGGGGAATCGCATGATCGGTCCCGACCCCTCGGCGGTGGTCCCGGTTCCGATGAACACCACCTGGTAGACGATCGATGCAACGAAGACGATCCCGCCGAGCAATCCGGACACGCCGCCCCAACGGACGACGGCGGTCTCTTCCTCCGCCGAGAGCCCCTGGTACCCTGCCGACATGGAATCCCCAGGCGCCAAAGGGGATAACGGCCCGCTACGGTGTGTAAATGCGGAGCGTTGCCCCCGAGATTAGCGGAGTAGGTTGAACGGCGGAGACCGTTCCGACCGCCGGGGGGGCGTTGCGGACCCTCCCCGAAAGCTCTACCCCGTGGCCCGGTATCGCATCCCAGCCAAGAACGTTCGATGCCGCTCACGTCCAAGCCCCTCTCCGCTGCCACCTGGCCCGCGTTCGCCCAGCTCGTCGAGAAGCACGGCGGGATCTTCGGCGGCTGCTGGTGCATCTCGTTCCATCTCGTTCCCGGGGAGGGGAAACGCGGGGCCGCGGCGTACCGCGCGATGAAGGAGGAGCGGGTGCGGGAAGGACGGGCGCACGCCGCGCTCGTCTTCGACGGGTCGAACGCCATCGGATGGTGCCAGTTTGGCCCGACCGCGGAGCTCCCCAATATCCGGAGCAAGAAGGTCTACGAGGAAGGATTGGGCAAGCTCCCCGACTGGCGCATCACCTGCTTCTTCATCGACCGAGAGCGCCGAGGGGAGGGGGTCGCCTCGCTCGCCCTCCGCGAGGCGCTTCGGTTCATCGCCCAGCAAGGCGGCGGAGCGGTCGAGGGGTACCCGGAGGACTACACGGGAGAGAAGACCTCCGCTTCGTTCCTCTGCAGCGGGACCCTCGCCATGTTCGAGAAGGCGGGGTTCCATAAGCAGCGCAAGATCGCGATGCGTCGATGGGTCGTCGCTCGGCGGGTCCGCTCTGCGAAAGCGCGCCCCCGACGTGGGTGATCGGAACCCCAGGAACTAGCAGGTCCCGGAGGTCGTCCTCTGCGAGACGACCCCTCCGACGCCCGCGTCCACGACCGTGGTCAGGGTCGACCCCGACGTGACGCTGTTCCCGTAGAGCGCGCAGGTCGTGTCGGTCACGACCCACATAGGATCGCCCTTCGGCGCCCCGGAGACATAGCCGGGCGGTGCGAGGAAGAACTCGGCGCTCACGCCGGTCGAATTGGTGCCGGCGCTCGCGAAGAACGTCGTGCTCTTGGCCGTCGCGCCGGCCGTTCCCGCCGCCACGGTGCTATCGATCGGCACCGTCATGAACGCGCCGGGGCCGTTGTAGCACGCTCCGTTGGTGGGCGTCGTCGCCACCACCTCCGAAACCGAGCCTTCGACAGCGACGACAACCAGGGCGTTACCGGTCGCGAGGTAGGCGTACAGCCACTCCGTGGCGAGCCCCGCGGTGAGGGTGCCCCCGAACGCGGGAAGCGTCCCGGCGGACGCCAAGATGAGCGTCGGCGCGCAGAGAGTCGCCCCCAGGTGCGACGCGTTGACCGCGGGACCGAGCGGCGCCCCGGAGGCGAGTCCTTCCGCGAAAACCAGGGACGGTCCGGCGGGCGGCCAGCTCCAGAAGGAAGAACGCGCGGTGGAGGTCGCGGGACCGAGCGTCGTGTAGAACGAGGTCGGGTCCGCGGAGCTGCTGGGGTGGGGCGCTCCGCCGAGGTCGTAGTACGCGAACCCCGCGAGCACCGACAGGGCGGCGACCACGACCGCCGCGCCCGCGAGCCACCGCCGGCGACGACGCTCTCGCTCGGCCTTCTCCGAGAACGCCATCCGACGCGACGCGAGCGCACCCGCGAGTCCGCTTCGCAGACCCACCGCGTCGCCCTCCGGGTCGTTGACCGCCGGGGGACCCGGGGGCCGGATCTCCCTCCACGCGGGCCGGTCCGAGGCCCCCATTCTCGAGCGAACAGGCGGGTCCCTGGTACTTCAATCCTCGGTCAGCGGGTGCTGGACGGTGACGCGGTCCCAGCCCCGGCGTCGGGTCCGTACCGAATTCCTCGCGCCGGAGGTGGCCCGGAGAGCACGCAATGGGACGCCGCAGGAAGGCCGAGCGAGTCCCTCCTTCCCGGGCAACGAGTTCGCATCGAATGCTCGCGCCTCCGAGCAGGGCTTCACGTACCGGGGGCCGGGGGGTACGCTGGGCCGGAGCCGGTCAGCGAAGGTCCTCGGCGATCGCGACGGCGAAATGGGCCCACAGCTGGGAGTCCTCCCGACGAAGCTCGCGCGATCGACGGCGCCGGGCGGCCGGGGTCGGGGGGGTGCTGACCTGTTCGACCTGGGACCCGGTGAAGTGGAGGCTGCAGGCTCGGCCCCCGGTCGACCGAAGCTCGTACAGAAACTGCGAGTATCGGGCGGGGCCGCTCAGATGGGTCGAGGTCCACGACCACCGGTCGGGGTAGAGGTGCACCAGCTTCGTCTTCACCGTCCGGGCACCCCGCCTCGCGCCGAACGGGTCTTGCTCGAACGAGTCCGTCAGCAGGATGAGATTCCGCGAGAGACGTTGGACCCGGCGGCGCGCTCGCAGTCCCCCGAGCTCGAGGTCCGACGCGCGATAGTCCGTCGCCCACTCGTACGCCCGGCGCCTCGGAACCGGTAGTCTCGTCCGGAATCCGTAAGTGAACCGCGCGAGCGGCATTCGGGCGGCCGCATCGGGCACCGGAGGATAAGGCCCCGGAACTCACCGCGGGACACGCTTCCAAGAACGGCAAACCCGAGACCGGAACACGGGGCGCGCGCAGAGCAACACCCGAGCACCCCCGGGTGACATTTCTGAGACGGTTCGGCCGAGGCGTCACCGCCCGGCGCGAGGTGCGCGCCGGGCCGGCGGATCGGGGCGCTGCGCTTCAGGATCCTGGACCCTTCGCCGCGGGAAAGGAGCGATACGCCGCCACTGCGACCCCGGCCACCGCCCCGACCGTGAGGAACGGGGCGAGGGCGCGCACACCGACCATACAGGCAGCGCCCACCGCCGCGCCGGCGAAGAGGAACAGCACGGCGAGACCGCCCCTTCGCTGCGCCGGGCCGGAGATCCCCAGGGCGGGGAGGTCGACCATGAATCCGGTCAGCGCGGTGGTGATGACCGTCGTGGTCAGCCCGGGGACCGCCAGATGCCGCGCAACCGCATTCTGGAGTCCCATCCCGAAGGAGCTGAGTCCGATCAGGAGGTAGAGGAGGGTGGCTCCCGGTCGTCCGTCCACTGCCGCCCAGACCCCGGCGAAGGCCGTCATGCAGGCGAGGACGCCGCACAGCACCCAAGTCGCCCGTCGCGGCCACGGTCCGGGCGGTCGCGGTCGCAGGAGAAAACGACCCGCTACGATCGCGCCCCCGCAGAACCCGGTAAGCGCGGCTGCGGAACGCAGCGCGGTGAGCAGGCTCCGCTGGCCCACGGCGAGCGCCATGAATACGACGTTTCCCGTCATATTCGCGGTGAAGATCTCTCCGAGGCCGAGATAGCTCACCGCGTCGACCACGCCGGCCGCGAGCGTGAGTCCGATCAGCAGGGCGTCTCGGGTTCGCTCATCGGCCCCGGTCCCCCCGGGGGGGATCCCTGGCCCCGGAGCCGGTGTCGGTGAACCGGTCATGCTCTCGGAGCCATGGCGCCTGCTTAGCGGTCACGGGAGGAGCCACCAGCGGCCGATGGGGTACCCCCTCCTCGAACCCGGCCCGGGCCGACCTCCGAAACCGGAGAGGCGGATCTCCTGACTCCCCGCGGCGACGAGCCCGGGGCCACCCCCAGGACCGGGGCCCGCGGACCGGTCGATCCTCGGAACGGGTGCGGCGCGTGTTTCACGACCTCGGAACTGCGTTCAAATATCGAGGAGGTCGTGACGCGACGCACGGTTCCCCGCCATGGGCGAAAATCTCGAGGTGGTCCGCCTCTCGGAGGATGACCGGGTCATCCAATGGCTCTTGGGGGCCGATCAGCCGGCCGCTCGGTACTACACGTTGACGGACCTGTTGGGGCGGTCCGCGGCGGACCCCGAGGTGCGTCTCGCCCGATCGAGAATCGCCCGCGTCGGCTGGGCGAAAGAACAGCTGGAGGCGCAGGGGCCCAAGGGATTCTGGGAGGCGCACGAGCCCAAGAACCTCAAAGAGTGGATCGACTTCCTGTACTTCCCCACGTTTCTCGCCACGAACTGGCGGGCGCTCGTTCTCGCGGACCTGGGACTCGACGCCTCGACCCCGGGGATCAAGAAGGTCGCGGAGCTCCTCTTCGAATTCAAGCTCCGTCGAGGCTCCCCGTTCAACTTCTACTACGAGGAGGCGTGCATCTCGGCGAACACCGCTCGCATGCTGACCCAGTTCGGCTACGCCGACGACGTACGGGTCCGGAAGCTCTACGACTGGATCCTCGAGGACCAGCGAGCGGACGGCGGGTGGAACTGCTCCCAGGACACCCCCGGCACGCTCGACGTGTGGGAGCCCCTCGCCGCCCTCGCCGCTCTACCGAAGTCGAAGCGATCGGCCAAGATGGAGGAGGCGATCGCTAACGGCGCGGAGTTCTACTTGCGCCGACGCTTGTTCCGAGAGGGTCGGCCGTACGCCCCCTGGCTACGCCTTCACTACCCGAACCACTACTTCTACGACCTCCTGGTCGGGTTGGATGTGATCACCCGACTGGGATTCGCGGGAGACCGACGCCTCGAGCCGGCGCTGAAGTGGCTGCGAGCGAAGCGTCGTGCCGACGGTCGGTGGCGGATCGACCGTCCTCACCCGGACGTGGGGGCGGGGGTCACCCTCCACCCCGACAAGAGCACCATGAAGCCGCTCGTGATCGAGGAACCGGGGGCCCCCAGCAAGTGGATCACGTTGAAGGCGTTGCGAGTGCTGAAGCGAGTGGCGGATGCGCGATAGAGCAGAGCGATCTCGTCCGCCCCCCTCTCCGCTGCCACGGAGACTGCCTAGATCCCCCCAACGAGCGCGCGGGGGACGTTAGGGGTGGGTGCGGTGAGGAAGAGTGCTTATAGGAGCCGCTCGGCTCGCGGCGCCCCGACGAGCTCGGAGCTCGATCTGATCCGCCGGCTTTACGTCTACAATTCGCGAGTACGAGCGAAGTATCTGGCCGCGATCTGGAAGCTTCCGCTCCGCGAGCGGTACCGAAACCGGGGCGCCTCCTATCCCTCGATCGTCGACATCTTCCTGCACGTCCTCGATGCCTACCGCCTCTGGTTCGACGAGGTCTACGCGCGCGGGCCCCCGCCGAACTGGTATCCTCTCGGGCAGCGATTCACGATCTCCGAGGCTCGCCGGGAGATGCGTTCGATCGACCGACGGGTCGCGGCGGTGCTCCGGCGACTTCGCCCCCGCGACCTCGACCAGAAGTTCTCACTTCCGAAACGGTGGAAAGACCCGCGGCCGATCGAGCTTCGGGAGTTGCTGGTCCACATGATCGAGGAGGAGCTGCAACACCGCGGCGAGATGAACGCCCTGCTCTGGCAGGTCGGACGCGATCCACCGGTCACGGGGTTCGACGACTAACCGGGAGGCCGTCGAGGTCCTCCCCAAGGGCAGTGGGAAGCGCGTCCGCTAAGGGCCGGACCGGTCTGCCCCCCGCGGGCACGGTCGATGACGAACCCCGGTACCGCGCGCCCCGACCCGCCCGAGGGGGAGGATAGGCGGACCCCCGCGGAGAAGGACGGATATCGGACCACTCCCGACTACCCGACGACCGTCGCGTACCTGGAGCGCCTGGCGTCGGCCTATCCGGAGTCGGTGCGCATCGAGGACTTCGGCCTGACCGGAGAAGGACGGGAGCTCAAGGTCGTCATCGCCTCGAAGGACGCTCTCTTCGAGCCCGCGGCCGTCCACGCCGCCGGTCGCGTCGTGCTGCTCGTCCAGAACTCCATCCACGCCGGGGAGATGGACGGAAAGGACGCCTGTCTCGCGCTCCTACGAGACATCCTCCAGGACCCCGGGCGCGCAACCCTCCTCGACCGCGTCGTCCTCCTCTTCGTTCCGGTCTACAACATCGACGGCCACGAGCGGCGGTCCGCCTACAACCGCATCAACCAGAACGGCCCCGCGGAGTTCGGATGGCGGGCGAACGGAACGAACCTCAATCTGAATCGGGATTACATGAAGGCGGACGCGCCCGAGACGCGGGCGTTCCTGCGGCTCGTCCGCCGTTGGGAGCCGGACTTCTTCGTCGATAACCACGTCACGGACGGGGCCGATTTCCAGTACGACGTCACCTTCGGCATCGACGCGACCCCGGACGTATACCCCGGGACCGCCCGATGGGTCCGCGAGTCGATCACCCCCGAGCTGGTGCGTCGGGTCGATGCGTCCGGGCACCTCGCCTTCCCCGCGCCGGTGTTCTTGAAGGACGATGCCGACCCGAGCCAGGGGCTCGCCCTCCACGACGACCCTCCCCGGTTCTCGACCGGATACATGATCCTCGAGAACCGGCCGGGGATGCTCGTCGAGCTCCATATGCTGAAGGAGTACCGAACCCGGGTCACCGGAAACTACGAGATCCTTCGGGCCCTCATGGAACTGTTGAACGATCATGCGGCGACTCTCCTGGGGCTGAACCGCGACGCCGACCGGGCCGCCGAACTCCTCGGGTCGGAGGGAGCCGCCGCGACCCCGTTCCCGCTCTGCCTGGACCGGAGCGCGGAGAGCGTGGAGGTGCCGTTTCGGGGATACGCGTGGGAGCGGGTGGCCAGTGCGATCTCCGGTGCCACGAAGATCCGGTACGCGCCCACGCCGTGGAACACGACGCTCCGCATGGACTCGGGCACGCGCGTGGCGCTCTCGGTGAAACCGCCCGCAGGGTACATCATACCGCCTCAGTGGACGGACGTGATCCGGGTCTTGGAACTCCACGGGGTCACGCTCCGCCTCACCACGGCTGCGTGGACCGGGCCTATCGAGAGCTACGACTGCTCGGGGATGAAATGGCCGGGTCGCCCGTTCGAGGGCCGGCACCCCATCCTGCGGGCGAGCAACGTCGAGCGAGGGATCGGGGAGTTTGGGACGTGCGTCCTCACCCGCCGCACGGCGTCCTTTCCGAGGGGATCGGCGGTAGCGCCCCTCGCCCAGAGGCTCTCCAAGGTCGCGATCCACTGGTTGGAGCCCGAGGCTCCGGACTCTGCCTTGCGATGGGGGTTCTTCGACTCCATCTTCGAGCAGAAGGAGTCCGGCGAGGCGTACGTACTGGAGAAGATCGGTCCCGGGCTCTTGGAGGGAAACGCCCAGCTCCGGGGGGAGTTTGAACAGCAACTGAGGGCCAGCGCCGAATTCGCCGGCGACCCGGGCGCTCGTCTCGAGTACCTCTATGCCCGATCGCGGTGGGGCCGGGCGAACCGGGTCGGAGAATACCCGGTGGGCCGCCTCCCGGCCCTCGACGGTCTGCCCCTGGATTGAGCGGGGGAGCTCGTCCGTCGGCGGAGTACCGCGCTCGCGCGGAGCGCGGGGCGCGGATCAACAGCCCGAGCCGCGCTCTCGCGCGGTGCCCTCGAGCGGGAGCCGATCGCCGCGGAGATCGGCGCGCTCAGAAGTGGGCGGGCCCGGCGCTCTCGATGTACTCCGCGAGCACGGTCCAGTTCCGGCGACGCGCGTATCGGATCAAGTGCGCCGGGTGGAAGAAGAGGTTGGAGAGTTCGGCCCGGTCCGACTCGGGAAGCAGATCGCTCTCGAACTTCACCGCGGGGGCCCCGCCCTCGAACGCCTGGTTGCAGCCAAAACAGAACGACCCCTTCGTGGCCAACGCGACGTGCTTGGCGAGCATCGACGCGCTCTCCAGGAAGCCCCTACAAATTCTCTTTCCTCTCCACTGGAACGACGAGAAGGGGGCGATCCGCTTTCCCGGCGCGAGGTCGTGAGCCAAGCCTCATTACGGCGAGTGGCTCGGGGTAGCCTCGGAACGGTACGTCCGCGGCGGGTCGCGATCCCGCCGCGCTGCCGGACGTCGAACGAGAGGTACCTGGAATGGCTGGGAAACGGCGAGCGGCCCCGGTCGTTCCGAAGGGGTTCCGCGTGGTACGAACGGCATCCCCCGGTCGCCACCCGCTCTTGAAGGTCTTCCCGGGGCTCGACCGTCTCACGGCGTTCCGTCGGTACCCCGTCTCCGAGAAGGCGCGCCGGAAACTGGCGAGCACCACCGAGGTGGAGATCGTCCCCCGCCCCGGGGAGTTCATGTACGTGGCCCCCCACGCGCTCCCGAAGGACGCGGACCGTCGGTGGAAGCCGGTCGTGAGCAAGACCGACTGCATCGTCGTGGGAGGAGAGCATCTCCGGCGGAGCCCGGGGATGGTCCTGTTCCTCGACATCATCCACGAGATGGTGCACCTTCTTCAGCGACACGACGGTCGCGAACTCTGGGACGAGGAGTACTCGTACGTCGACCGGCCGACCGAGCTCGAAGCGTATGCGTTCACGCTGGGGGAGGCGCGACGGCTCGGAGCGTCACCGGCGTTCCTGCGGGAGTACCTCAAGGTCGAATGGACCACCCCGACGCAGCACCGTCGCCTCGTCCGGAATCTCGGCGGCTATCTCGGTCGGCCCTGACGTTCGCGGCCGTACCGGCCGGCTCCGCGCCCGGCACCGGTCGCTGCGACGCTCGACGATCTCCGGCAGGGAAGTCCGAACGAAGCCCCCGGTGTGACCCGCGCGGTGGTTCGAGAGTCTTCCGCTCGGGGTTCCCTCGGCCCGCACGGTCAGGGGGCCCCGGCACGGAGCCGAGGGCGTGGCGCCGGGAATGTCCTTATATCGGGACATTCTGGCAATGCTCGGAGCCCGAGCTTGGACCCTTCCGTGCCGCCCGCCGTGCAAGCGCCGCCGCCGCCGACCGCTGCGCCCTTCCCTTCGCCGAAACCTCCCTCATGGGGTATCTCCGTCAGCGTCGGCCGGACCATCGCCGCCGTCCTGGTGCTCGTCGCCGGCATTCTTGCCGCGGTCTCCACGTTCGTCAGCTGGTGGACGATTTCGGAGAGCGGGGGACCCGGCGGAACGCTCAGTTTCCTCCCCGGAGGAAACCTCCAAGCGATCGGCAGCGGTTCCACGGAATCCATATCGTACGCGAGCGTCCAGCTCGGCCCCGTCGGCGCCCTCTACGAGGCCGTGCTGGCGCTGGCGATCGTCATCGCATGCCTCGCCCTCATCGTCGGAGTGCTCCTCCTTCTGGCGGCGATGGGGAAGATCCAGAATCCGGCCCGATACACCACCCTTCGCAACCTGATCCTGGTGGCGCTGGTCGTCAGCCTGTTCCTCATCGTGATCGTTCCCTCGCTGCAGGGTACGCTGATCCGACACTCGGGGAGCACCGGCACCTCGATCTGCACCCTCACGGGGAACAGCACCAATCCGTGCAACGACTTCTGGGGAAGTTCGGGGTCGTACACCTGGGGCGCGGATGCCGGGTGGTACCTGGCGCTCTCCGCGACGGTCCTTCTGGCGGTCGCTCTCTTCCTCTGGCGTTCCGCCCGTGCCGCGCCCTGGGGGTCCTCTGCTCCCGCGGGGCCCGGCGCCGCGCCCGGCGCGTTCCCTTCGATGCCGGCCGCCGGTCCGGCGACGCCGGCGGATCGGCTCCTCCAGGCGAAGCGGCTCGCCGACGCGGGCCTGATCACGCCGGCGGAGTATACGGAGGTCAAGGGGAGGCTTCTCGGACAGGTCTCGGCCGCGGACCTGGCTCCCGGAGTCGCATCCAGACCCGAGGACGAGCTGACCAAGCTGAAGTCCCTGCACGACACGGGGGCGATCTCCGATGAAGAGTACGCGGACCTCCGTCGGAAGGCGCTCCTGCGATTCTAGACGGCCGTCGACTCCGACGTAGGCCCGCCGATCGATCGGGCCGCGGGCGTCTCCCGAGCGCACTCGCGAACCGGGGTTTCCCCCGCTCCGCCCTCAAGCGGCTTAGCGGCGGGCTCGCTTGGGTCGCGCCTTTCGGTAATCCCTCTCGAGAAATCGACCGAACGACTTCCAACTCTTCTTCACGGAGCGTTCCCACTGCCCCTTCGGCGGGTTCCTTCCGCCGATCCCGTACGGACTGCGACGGGCGGTCAACGTCAGTTGGGTCCGGTCCGCGCCCAACCGGGTGAGTCGGTAGTCGAGCAGGTACGCCCGGTGGCTCCCGATCGAATCGGAGTGCCAGCGGTTCGGGGGCATCAGACGAATGATGTGCCGGGTCCAGAACCATCCGCCGTCGAGCTCCTCGAGATCCTCGTAGACCACCTCCCTCGGCGATCGGCGGAGGATTCGCCGTTCAAACTTCTCCCCCTCGAGGCGAGCATCGCCCGGAGTGTAGTCGGTACACCAACGGTACACGAAGTCAAGCGGGGCGCGGAACGACACTCGCACCTGGTAGCGCGGCCCCGGCCACGACTTCGGCATCGAGATCATTTCGGAGGGCATGACCCCCCTCACGAGAGGGGGGTTGAAGACCTCTGCGGAGGAGCGGCCCCGTCCTCGGGCTCGGGAGCGAGCCGGACCGCCCGGAGCGGAAGGGCGTCGTCGAGGGGATCGCGACGAGCGGGTCGTTCGAGTTCCGTCGACCGCCCTTCCGAAGCACCCTTAACCGAGCGCGCGGCTCCCGGACCGGCCGACCATGCCGTGGAAGTACACCGAGGAGTACTATCGGGAGTACACCCGAACCACGTGGAACGAGAGCGCCGAGGTCTATCAGGCGCTGCTCCGGAACCTCGAGCCGTTCCGTTCCGACCTGAGCGACCGGCTTCTCGCCCGGCCGGGCGAGAGGATCCTTGACCTCGGCACGGGGCCGGGGGAGCCGGCCCTGACGCTCGCGGGACGAGTCGGTCCGACCGGAAAGGTCGTGGGCGTCGACCTGTCGGAGGAGATGGTGGCGATCGCCCGGAGGGCGGCCACCGCCCGATCGGTCTCCAACGCGGAGTTCCGGGTCATGGACTGCTCGTCGCTCGCGCTCGAGGACGGGGGGTTCGACGGCGCGATCAGCTGTTTCGGATTCCAGATCTTCACCGACCCCGAGAGAGCGGCCCGCGAGACGTACCGCGTGCTCGGTCCTAAGGGACGGATCGCGGTCTCCGTCTGGAGCTCGGGCGACCGGGTGCCGTGGATCCATGCGATCATCGGTCCGATGCTCAAGCACGCGGAGCCGGACGAAACCGGGTACATTCCGACGCCGTACGAACTGGGGGGACCCGGCGAGATGGTGAGATTCCTCGAGGCGGCGGGGTTCGTCGGGGCACGGGAGGAGCGGGTCTCCCATCCCCTCACGTTCCGGAACGAAGAGGAGTATCTCCGGTCGATCCTGAAGGGGACCCCGATCGGCCACTCCCTCTCCGAAGAGCCGCCCGAGGTGCAGGAGCAGGTGCTCCGGGAGACGCACGCGAACCTCGCTCCGTGGACGTCGGACCGCGGGATCACCCTGCCTTCCGAGTGCGTCCTCGTGACGGCTAGCAAGTAGCACTCCGGGGCCCGGTTCTCCGCGCCGGACAATGGGCCTTGTCGCCAAGGGCGGTGCGGTGCCCTGCGACGCGGAGTCGAAGTGGTAGCGCCACGCCCGCCCATCCGACTCCGCCGCCGGTCCGTTCTGCCGGCCCATCATCGACCCGAAATCCGACATTCTCAACCTGGGACTGGGCGGGGTATCGGGTCTGAGCACGGCGTACTGTAGCTCCTGCGGGCGGTCTTCGCAGTGGGTCAGTGGACGACGGTCTCTGGAAGGCGCCGATCGCTCTCGGGAGGGGCCGAACGCTTCGCCCTCCGAAGCGGTCGGACCCTGCCTCCCCACGCGGGCGCGGCGGACGCAGCCTCTTCCCTACCATCGAGGAGAACCGGATCGTCGCCGCCCCCGCGAGCGGACGGTGCCGGTCGGGCGCGAGATGGGTCGGGGGAGATCCACCGGCTCGAGCCCGTCGTGACCCCCTCTCCTGCACCTTGATGTAGGGCCACCCTTCTGCGCCCGCCGTGCCGCCCACCAAGAAGGCCCCGCCTACTCCGAACTGGCCCGGGTTCTATCGGTGGACGGCCAAGCGCCCTCCGCGCGAGCTGCTGCTCCGGACCCTCGATCACATCCAGTGGGAGGGGACGCCGCGGCGGACGCGCACCGCCATCGACCTCGGCAGCGGAGCGGGAAACGACACGCTCGAGCTGCTGCGTCGGGGGTGGCGGGTGCTCTCGATCGACCAGCAACCCGCGGCGCTCGACTTTCTGACCCGCCGGGTTCCATCCCGGCACGGCCCGAATCTGACGATGCTCGCCGCCCCGATGGAAGGCCTCACGGTTCCGACATCGGACCTCGTCTACGCGAGCTTCTCCCTCCCGTTCTGCGCCCCTCCGAAGTTCCCCGCCCTGTGGGCGGGGATCCGCCGCTCCCTTCGTCCCGGCGGCCATTTCGCCGGCCAGCTGTTCGGGGATCAGGACGAATGGGCGGGGGCGCGGCCGATGACGTTCCACTCGATGCGGCAGGTGCGCGCGCTCACGCGGGGGTACCGGGTCGAGCTGTTGCGCGAGACCGTCGAGGAGGGCCGCTCCTTCGAGGGGCCGAAGCACTGGCATTACTTCGACCTCATCCTTGAAAAGCCGCGCGAGCGCTGACCGGTTCCGGACGCTGCCGCCGACGGCCGAGCACCGGGGGGCCTGATCCTCCCTCCTCCGCCTTCTCTAAGCTCTCGAGCGGATGCCCTCGACGCGATGGTCCGACGCATGACGCGCACCTTGCGGCTGCCGATCTTCATTCACGCTTCGCCGAAGCGCGTCTTCAAGTGGATCTCGGACGACCGACGGTTGACCCGTTGGCTCTCGGATGCCGCGGCGCTTTCGGCCCGGAAGGGCGGGCGGTATCGGCTCGGGTGGGACGGCGGTCCCACCCACACCGGCCGCGTGCTCGCCTTCGCCCGGGGCAAGCAGTTGACGCTGAGCTGGCAATGGCCGGGGAAGGAACACCTGGGTCCGACCAAGCTGAAACTCGCCGTCGAGCCCGCGGACGGCGGGACGGTGCTGCGGTTCCTCCACTCGGGGTTCGGGACCACCGGGGAGTGGGTCGAGCTCTACGAAGGGGCGATCCGGGGATGGACGTACTTCATGATGAATCTCAAGTCGGTGCTCGAGAGCGACCGGGACCTGCGCTCGCCGCTCGACTGGTAGCGCGGGATCCCTTCGATCGGGCGTCCGGACCGGGCCGCGCCCCCTTCCGGGCGGCAGGTCCGAAACTCCGCCGACGTCGTCGCCCCTCGTCCCCGTACGTCGTCCCACCTCCGGTCGAACGGGAACGCTCAGGGCGGTGATCGATTCATTCGTCGGGGTGTCAGAAACGGCGGGAGGAACGGGTTGCTACGGCGCCCGGTACTGAGCGTCCGACTAACCCTGTCCGCGCTTCGCCCACACCTGTACCCGCCAGGCCAGGGAGAGGAACGTTCCGAGGACGAACAGGAATCCGAGGCCGAGGAGGAGGTAGTTGAACGGGAACGCCCCGGTGAGGGCATGCAGGAGAGATCGGACGCTCGCCAACGCGCCGAACAGCACGACCGCCTGCTCGAGGGCGAGCGGGGCGAGCAGTCCCACGACGAGTCCGACGAGCAGCCGACCCCCGGTAAAGAGCACCTTACCCTGGGCGTCGCGGGTCACCGGTATCCGCCGGCCCACACCGGAGCCGATCGCCGCTCCGACCCCGGCGGCGACGAGGAACGAGCCAAACTCGGGGATGAGGGCGAGGCCGGGCTGCGAGCGCAGGGCTTCGAAGAGGGCGAGGAGCACGGCGCCGAGCGTGTACAGATGGAACAGGGGACTGACCCAGATCACCCCCGAGACCGGTCGCGGTCGGAGCAGCCGGAACGCGAGCCCGATCAGCACGAAGACCAGAATGTCCCCGACGAGGATCAGCGGATAGACACCGACCGGGAGATTGCTCGGAACGGCGATCATCGTCCTTCCTTCTCCGGAGCAGGAACCCAAGCCTCTTCTAGTTCGCGGAGCCTATCGAGCGGCGTCGCGGAGTCGCTTCGCCGTACCGGAGCGTCGTCAGTCGTTGATAGGCTTCCGCACCCCAGGGCCGGTACCCGAGGGCCGAATCCGCTTCCCCGGGGTTGCGGGACCGACCGTCGCCCCGAGCCCGCTCAGAGAACGCGGCCCGCCCGCGCGATCGGCTCGCCGTCCACCGAGATCGTCCCGCCCCCCACCATCGCGAACTGGGTGAACGGGATCGTGGCCTTCCCACCGGCCACGCCGTTCCCCCCGATGCCGACGAGGATCGCTCCCTCTTCGCAATCCTCGCACGGGGGGAGCTCCCGCGCTTTGGGGTTGAGGCCGATCGACAGGTATCCGATCTTGTCCCGTCCCTTCGGTGCCGCCCGGAACGCCTTCTCGAACTGCGCCCCACCGACGCCCGTCGAGCGAGACGTGAGGCGACCGCCCTCGAAGGTCCAGCGGCTGTCCGCGAATCTCACGTAGCGGCCCATGTCGTAGACCGGACGGTTGCTCACGAGGGTGCCGGACGCGTCGGACCTATCGAGCGGGGCGAAGATCTGGCCCGAGGGGTTCCCCTCGAGCATCCCCCGGGGTCGCAGCCCGGAGGCTCCTGGGGGGATACCGGAGGCGAGGAGGGGGCGGGTCCCTCGCAACGAGATACGCAGGTCCGTTCCGTTGGCGTGCCGGATCCGCAGCTCCGAACCGCGGGAGAGCCGGCGAGCGATGCGGTTCCCCTTCAAGCCCATCTTCCGTGCGTCCACCGCCCCGGCCTCGACGAGCCGCGCGCGCCACGCCGGTCCGCGCACCCCGAGCCGTCGCGCCGAATCGTCGCTCGCGAGGCCGAGGGACATCCGGTAGCCTCGCAGCTTGCCTTTCCGAGCTGCGGCGTACCACTCGTCGTTGAAGGCGATGAACTTCGAGACAAAGACCCCGCGGTCGATCGCGCGAACCATCCGCGCGGGACCCCAGAAGTAGAGGTAAGCCGAGGCGTTCTCGACGACCCCTCTCTCGGCGGCCGAGAGATGCGCGAACGGCCCCGACTGTTGGGCGTCGACCGCGTTCCACCACGCCTCTTCGTCTTCGTACAGCACCGAGGCTTGGGCCCCGAGGCGTCGGGCCTCTTCGACGAACGCCCGAGTGTAGTCGAGCGTGTGGTTCCACGACTCAATGACCACCGAGTCTCCCTTTCGTATCCGAAGGTTTCGGTCGAGAATCGCTCGGGCGAGCGACGCGATCGGGGAGGGCATCGCCCTCCGAAGTACCCCGGGTATATACGGGGTGGTCCGAGGAACCGGCGCGGGTAGCTCCCCGGGCCTGCACGAGCGGTCCAAGCGTTCGATCGATCTGCCCCAGCCCCGCCCTCATCCGGTCGAGATCGAGCCCGATGTAGTGGACCGACATGTCCAGGTTCGCGTGGCCGAAGAGGTTCTTCAGCTGGATCAGGTCCATCCCCGAGGCATGGGCCACCCGGCCGAACGTGCGCCGGAGATCGTGATGCGAGACCCGGACCCCTCGTCGATCGAACCCGGCCGCCCGGGCGGCCTTCGCCAGCTGCTGGTCGGCCCACGACGCCGAGAAGGGGAGGACCCGACTATCGGCCGGCACGCCCGATAGCCGACCTACGAGCTCCCGGCGCGCGATGCCGCTCAGCGGGATCTGCCGCCACTTTCCTCCGAGCCTCCCCTTCCCTCGCACGTTGAGCCACCCTTCGTCGAGATTCACGTCGCCCGCCCGGAGTCGCAGGACCTCCACCCGGCGAAGACCATTGAATCCCTCCAGAGCGACGATGAGCCGCGCGGGACCGGAGGCACGTCGGAGCAGGGTCGCCAACTCCTCTGGCGCGATCCACCGGCGACGGGACGGGCCGCCGGCCGGGAGGCGCCAGACCTCGGGGGAGTCGGCGACCGGGTTTCCGCTCCATCGAAGGAACTGTCGGAGGGCGGCGAAGTAGAACTGCGTCGTCGCCCGCGCCCAGTTCTTCTGGGTTCTCAGCGCGCCGACATGGCTCTCCGTCACGTCCGCCGCGCAGGTGACGGGGGGCGTCCCCCCCAGCTGGCGAAGCAAGGGCGGGATCCGGGCCAGGGTGTAGCGGATGCCCCGCTGCCAGCGCTCGCCGATCGACCTCCGCCGTGTCCACACCTCGAGAAAGGAGGTGACCTCGTCCCTCCAGTCCGTCCCCGGAGGCGGGAGCGCGTCATCGCGACGGGCGCCGCGCGGAGCACTCCCCGGCCGCGCGGCCGGGGATCTCCGCACCGGCGCATACTCCCCTAGGGTCCGCTGAACGCCGCGGGGTTGCGCGGCGATATCGCACGATCGTCGATCTCCCACCGCCGAGGAAGGCGGAGTTCGCACCGTGAGTCGTTCCGCCGCTCAGGAAGGTGAAATCCGCCTCCGCGGCCGGCCGCCGATCGGAGCCCGGGCGGCCTCCGACTCAACAGGGGACGGTCGCAGCGTCACCGCGGGGCGGTAGAACATCGCGGCGCCGAGTGTTTCACTCCCTCCCAAGAACCCGTATACCCTCCGGGCCATGCTGTAGACCGCATGGCGAGCCACGAGGGACCCGGGTTTCTGCCGGTATCGGACGGTAAGCTCTACTACGAAGCGTCGGGGAAGGGGACGGCCCTCGTGTTCATCCACGCCGCGATCGCCGACCATCGGATGTGGAACCGAGAGTTCGCCTCGTATGGGAGGGATCACACGGTGGTCCGGTACGACGTCCGCGGTCTCGGAAAGTCTCCTCCCGCCACCGTGGAGTACTCGGACGTCGACGATCTACAGGCTCTTCTGGCGCACCTCGGAGTCCCACGGGCGGTCCTCATCGGATGCTCGAACGGGGGGCGCATCGCGCTCGATTTCGCGGTGGAGCACCCGGACAAGGTATCCGGGCTGCTCCTCGTCTCCCCGGGAGTCTCGGGATTCACCACCGAACACGCCCCCGACGGGATACCGGTCTTTGAGCAGGACAACGTCCGATCGTCCAAGATCCCCGAGGCGTGGAAGGCCGGCCGCCATGAGGAGGCGCTCACCGCGCTTCAGCAGTACTGGACCTCGGCTCAAGTAGGGACGAATCTGGAGTTGGTGCGCACGATGATGCGCGAGAACGCGGGTGAGATCTTCTCGGATGCGAGCGCGAGCCACAACCGGGCCATCACGCCGCCCGCGGCCCAGCGCCTCGGGTCGATCTCCGTCCCCACGAAGGTGCTGCTCGGAGATCGGGACGAACCCTCGATGACTTTCATCGTTCGCACCGTGGTTCAGGGGATCCCGGGGGCCAGCCTGGTTCCTGTGCCGGGGGCGGACCACCTCGTCAATCTCTCGCGGCCGGCCGACTTCGACCGGGCGCTCGGGAAGCTGCTCACCGAAGTGAAGTGACCGACGGGCCTACTCGAGCAGGTCGATCTCGAAGGCATCGTAGAGCGCCTTCAGCCCCGTGGGGGCCGGGCGGTTCGGGCCGTGGAGCACGTCGAGCAGACCGGCGGTCTTCGGTCCCATGATCAACAGGTATCGCGCCGGCTTCGGTCCCGGATTCCAGAAGGTATGCGCCGTCCCCCGGGGAAGGAGCACTCCCGTGCCCGCCGGAGCGTCGATCTCCTGACGGTCGTACTGGAACCGAAGCGCTCCCTCGAGAACGTACCAGGCTTCGTCCTCGAGTCGGTGGCGATGCAGCGGCACGCCCCGGCGCGCCGTGCCTCCCCGCCCGGGAGGAGTGAGATTCTCTGAGATCACGAAGTCGCTGCTCGGGGTTCCGATCGATCGGTTGACCATCGGGGGGCGCACCACGTCCGGGTCCGGCATGGCGGGTCGAAAGCGGCGCGGCTCAAGTACACTACCCTTCCCCGACAACGGCGCGGTCTCACGTCACAGGGGTGACACAGACGTCTCCGAGACTTGGATCCGGCCACCTCTTCTGGGATGAGGCCGACGACCCGCGTTCCGGGGCGATCCATTGCGAGGAGACCGCGCTCGGGAGCCCTGCCTTCGATCTCACGGGCCTGGGGTGGCTAGACTGGATCGTATCCGTGCACGGGAACCAACGGCGAGGCGCTCGCCTCAACCGGACCGTCGACTCCCGTTTCGCCTTCTATCGAACGGTCGCGCCGATGCACGGAGTGGTGCACGCGGCCGAGACGGGCCGCCCGCGCTGGTTGCGCCGATTCGATCCGCTGCCGACCCGGGGGTTCTTGGAACAACCGTGGGAGAGAATTCGACGACGGCCATGGTGGATCCCTCCGGAGCGCCGGGCCCGGCCTACTGTGTCGGACACCGCGGCCTTCTTATCCGAGGGACGCATTTGTCACCGACCGTGAGCAGCCCGGCGGGGAATGGCGAGCTGTTCCCGGGCGGGTTCCGCAAGCCTACCTCGATCCTGATCTCGGGAGGCAGCCGCTCGCTGCTCAAGTGGTTCGCCTACGCGGCGCTCGCCCCGTACTCCGCGAGGGTCTACTGGACGGATGTCCGGTTTCCCGGCGAGATCCTGGACCCGCTCGATCCGATGGCCGCGGGTGCGGTCGACAAGGATTCGCTCTACGTCCTGACCCCCCGCGAGCTCGAGCCGGACGACCAGAGCGCCGACCGAGCCCAGTCGGCCGCCGCCGCGCTCATCCGGTCCGACGAAGCTCCGGGGTCGCTGCAGGGGCTCGTGGAGTTCCTTCGCATGCCGTCGCATGCGCAGAAGCTGATCTCGACCACGACCGGCGATCGCCTCCCATCGATCCTCGTCACGGCCAATTCGCAGCGGCTCGCGACCGTCTACTCGCTCGAACGGATCGCCCCGCTGATGCGGGCCCTGCTCGACGCGGGGACGTGCCAGGTCGCCCTCTGGGCCGAGGCCCCGACGACCGCGATCTCGGTCTTCGAGGTCATCCTGCACCTCGAGGGTCTCGGTCCCCGGGACTGGCACGAGGCGACCATCTCGTGCGAGAAGGGGATCCGAACGGGGCCGCTGGCGGTCGGGAGAACCACGCGGCTAGGAGAGATCCCGTCCGTCGCCCGGATCCTCGACCGATCGATCCCCGCGCTCGCCTGAAGGCGGCTCAGAACGCGCCGATATCGGCCGGAACGGTCGCGCCGGCCCGACAACTCCTCCTAATGTAACACCGCGGCCTACCGTGCTCAGTCATGCCGAAGAAGAAGACGAAGAGCAAGAAGAAGAGGTAACGGCCCCGGCCGGCCGTGTTCCTTCGCCCAGGGGATTGCTTGCGTTAACCTCTCACCCTGCTCGAATGAGCAGGGGATGTTTTCGGATCCCCGTTTGGAATCCACGGAGGGCGCTCCCGGGAGGATTGCGATTTCAACCGAATCGAAACGGCGGCCTGCGGGCCGTTTCGCGGTGTCGCCGACTTTCCCATAGACCGACGACGCGTCGGGGGATCGATGGACCATGGACACGTACGTGGAACGAGAGGAGATCGAGGTGCTGCGGGTGCGAGCCGATATGAAGGGCGCCGGTCCGGCGGAGGCCTTTCGCCTCCTCGAGTCGAAGCTCGCCAGCCTGCGCGGGCGCCACTTCTACGGTACGATCCGTATCCTTCCCGAGGGGGAAGAGTACTTCGCCTGCGTCCAGCGTCAGGAGGGGGAGGAGCCTGAGAGGATGGATCTCGAGCTCGGGCGCATCCCCGGCGGGCTGTACGTCCGTCGAAAGATCACCGACTGGGAGAGCATCATCGCGGCCGGAAGGCTCCCCTCGATCGGTCGGGAGATGGCCGAGACCTACACCGTCGACCCGTCTCGACCCGAGATCGAGTACTATCGGAGCAGGAAGGAGCTACATCTGCTCGTTCCGGTCCTGGTTCGTGCTCCTCTCGAGGCCGGAACGTCGTCGCGACCGTAGCGACCGAAAGCGGAGGTGACGACCGGCCCGATGAACCGCGCTCCGATTCGCGCGTCGCTCCGGTCGGTCCGCCGACTGGCGGTCGCCAACCAGCATCTCGGGCCGCGGCGCCGGCGCCGGTCCCGATCGGAGGAGATCCTTTCCGTGGTCCGCGAACTGGGTTTCGTGCAGTGGGATCCTGTCAGCATCGTCGCGCCGTCCCACCTGATCTCCCTCTGGAATCGCGTCGACGCGTTTCGAGCGTCGGACCTGGAGCGCCTGCTCTGGGTCGACAAGAAGCTGTTCGAGCACTGGACGCCGCTGGCGTCGATCGTCCTCACCGAGGACTACCCGCTCTACCACTCGCTCATGCGCCGGTACCCTGGGTCCCTGTCGAAGTCGTGGGGGAGCCATCGGATCCGCGCGCAGAGGTTTCTCGATGACCACCGGGACCTGCGCGCCCGGATCCTCCGGCGCCTTCGCGAGGGACCGTGTACGCTGGGCGATTTCGAAGACCACGCGCGGACGCGTCGGAACGACGGGGAGTGGACGCCCACGAGCACGGTCGCGCACATGCTGTTCCACCTGCTCATGAGCGGGGACGTGATGGTCGTCGGCCATCAAGGGAACCAGAATCTCTGGGGGCTGGCCGAGCGGTTCCTACCGAGCTGGGTCGACCAGACCGCCCTCTCCGAGGAGGCGGCCGAACAGGAAGCGGCCGTGCGAGCGATCCATGCGCTCGGGACCGCGACTCCCCGGGAGATCACCCTGTATTTCGTCCGAGGACGGTACGCGAATCTGAAGGCGACCCTTCGCCGCCTCGAAGAGGGGTCGCGCATCCGCCGGGTGGAGGTCGAAGGGCTCACCGGACGGGAGGAGCGGTACCTTCTCGCCGAGGACGAACCCGTTCTCGACTCCGTCTCGTCGAGCGCGTGGGAGCCCCGACTCTCGCTCCTCCCCCCGTTCGACAACATGCTCGGCCACATCGAGCGGACGAAGCGCCTGTTCGATTTCGACTACGTCCGGGAGCAGTTCTTGCCGAAGGAGAAGCGGCGGTACGGGACGTACGTGTTGCCGATACTCTGGGGGGAACGGTTCATTGGCCGGATCGATCCTCGGCTCGACAAGGCCCGCGGCGAGCTCGCAATCCAGGCCGTCCACGCCGAACCGGGCGCGCCCCGGGACCGAGAGGTCGTCGCCGAGATCGGCGCGACGATCGAGCGATTCGCGTCGTTCCTCGGGGCGAGCCGAGTGAGCTACTCGGGCCGGGTCCCCGCGATCTGGAAGGGAACGCTTCGGTAGGGGCCGCGACCGGTCCCTACGGGCCATCCCGGGTCGCCGGCACCGTGCGAGCCGGGTTCACCGGGCTCCCCGCCAGACCGCCGTAAGGGCCCCCTCCTTCGGGAGCTCCTTCGGGAGAAGTCCGAAGAGGATCATGTCCATCGTCCGCCTCCCGACGGTGACCGCGGCCCGTTCCCGCCCTTCCTCGACGAACCCCAATCGCCGGAGCACCCGCAGGGACGCAGCGTTCCGGTCGAGCGCTTGGGATCCGATCCGACGCAGGGCCAGGCGGGTGAACGCCACGCGGCAAAGGAAGTACGACGCCTCGGTGGCGTACCCCCGGTTCCAGTGACCCGGGTCGATCCAGTACGAGAGGCTTTCGACCTTCCGGTAGGGCCAGACCACGCCCCTCAAACCGACCCGTCCGATGCATCGGCCGTCCCGCCGGGTCACTACCGAGAGCGAGAGGTGCTCTCCCGTCCGGTACTCGGCCCGGGTCCGGCGCACCATCGCGCCGGGGTCCCGCATCTCCTCGCGCGAGTGGAGGGGAGCGCCGACCGCCATCGCGGTTCGGGGGTCGCGGAAACTCCTCCTAAGGTCCGGGATGTCGGCGCGCGTCGGCAGTCGAAGGATCAACCGAGGGGTCTCGATCGGTAGCCGAGCCGCCCGAAACCTCGTCTCAACGCCGGGCACCGGGTCCCCCCCAGGACGCGGAACGGGGCGCCGAACATGACGCCTCGCCTTGCCCCGTCGGGCGGGACCCTCCCGCAGCGGACGCTCTCGTCTCGAGTCTCGGTGAGCGTCGAATCCTGGTCCGCGCGCATGGCCCGGGCGGCGAGCGCGCGGTACGCCCGAGGCGAGCCCCGAGCCTTTCGTTCGTGGCGTGGCGATCGTGGGGACGACGATCCCTCGGACTAGCGCACGTCGCGCCAGCCGTGGGCCAGGGCAAGGAGACCGACGACCCAGAGGACGGCGGCCACGGCGCCGACGTAGTACAGCCGAACCGTGAGGAGGATCAGCGTCGGTTCGAGCAGGAGCAGGACGAGACTCGAGGCGAAGAGCCGGTGCGCCCGCATCTCATAGAGCGAGGCGCGGGGATGCTGGGTGCGAAGGCACTCCATCTCGAACCAGAAGTTGAGCGACGAGAGGGAGATCAGGAACAGGCTCACGACGATGTTGAGCAGCGTCGCCTGGTAGAGCCGGTCGTCGATCTGCCCCGCCGCGGCCCGGTCGTACAGAAAGATCAGAACGAAGGTGAGGATCGCGATGCACGTTCCCCCGAGCCCGGCCGTGAGCGAGCGGTTCTCGTTCGCGTCCTGGTACTCGACCAGGAAGGCCGGCGCCACGGACGCCTCCGCTCCGAACGCCCTACCGGGGGTGCGGGGGCCCGCCGGGGTCGTCGCTGCACCGCCCGGGTCCATTCCTCTCGCGCATTCCCGTCGACCTACTTGAGGCTCGTTGCCCGCCCACGAGTCCGGCCGCGGACGGCGACAAAGCGAGTCGGCGCGAGGCTCGGGCAAGCCCGCCCACTCCCGGGGAGTCTCCGCCCCCTAGAAGACCTCGAATACACCGAAGGTTCCCACCCTCCTCGCCCGATGGCTACCCCCTCGTCCGGTCTCCCTGCCACGATGAAGGCGTGGACGTTCGACCGCTACGGCCCTCCGGACGTCCTCGCGTGGACGGACGTCCCTCTGCCAACGTTCCGCGACGAGGACGAGCTGCTGGTCCGCGTTCGGGCCGCGTCCGTGAATCCGGCCGACCGCCACTCGCTGAAGCCGCCCTTTCTCCTCCGCCGGCGTCAGGGATTCCTCCGACCGAGGCTCGGAAGGCTCGGCAGCGATTTCGCGGGGCGGATCGAGGAGGTCGGCAAGAACGTGAAGGACCTGCGGGTCGGCGACGAGGTGTTCGGGGTCGGTCGGGGAACCTTCGCCGAGTACGCGGTCGCGGATCAGAGCCAGGTGATGCTGCGTCCGGCCGGGCTCTCGCCGGAGCAGGCCGCCGCGGCGCCGATCGCCGGCGTCACCGCCCTCCAGGGGCTCCGGGACCGGGGGCATCTCGGTCCGGGGCAGCGGGTGCTGATCAACGGAGCGTCGGGGGGTGTGGGCACCTATGCGGTGCAGATCGCCGCGGCGCTGGGCGCCGAGGTGAGCGCGGTGTCGGGCCCCCAGAACGTCGAGCAGACCCGATCGCTCGGCGCTTCCCGCGTCTTTGACTACTCGACGGAGGACTTCACCCGGAGCGGCCTCCGGTGGGACCTCATCGTCGACACCCAGCTCAACCACTCGCTCGCGCAGTATCGCGCGGCGCTCAACCGCCGGGGGACGCTCGTGGCGATCGGGGCCGGGCCGGGGCCGGTGGGAACCGTGCTACGACGCCTCCTGGGAACGTGGGCGGCCTCCCAGATCGTGGGACCGCGGCTGAGGTTCTTCATCGCCTCGATCCAGCGCAAGAGCCTCGAGGAGATTGCGGCGCTTCTCGTATCCGGCAAAGTGACGTCGGTGATCGACCGACGGTACCCTCTCTCCGAGGTCCCCGCGGCGATTCGGTACCTCGCGGAAGGGCACGCGCGCGGAAAGATCCTGGTGACGTACGGTACCTAACGTCGCGCGCACCACAAGCGCCTTCGTCGCCCCGCTCCGCCCGGGGATCCACCCCGCCGGTCGCGAGGGAGAGGTCCTCGGGGCCGCCTGCGCGTGCCGCGAGGGGTTCATTTAGAGGAAAGCGCACCAATTCTGCTCGGCGGGGCCCGGTCCGATCCCCCCCAAAGCGAAGATGGTCGATCTCCTGGTACGGTGCGAGCACGGCGACCCGGTCGAGACGGCCCTCGGCCACGTCCGCGAGGTGATCAAGTACGGCTACCCGCCGACCGGCGCGGGCCCCCTCTGGGAGCATCTGCGACACTCGGGGTTCTGCGTCGCGCCGAGCGACGGTCCGATGACCGACCAGCCCGTGGAGTCCCCCGAGGCGTGGCGCGTCGGTCGCCAGTTCGCCGCCGCGATCCTCTGGACGGCGTTCCGCAGCGGCGGGATCCGGTGGGATCCGAAGACCGGACTCTACTCCGTTCGCTGACGCGGCGAGCGTTTGGGCGGGGGCGAGAACCGCTCGCTCCAGGAGTCCGACAGCTCGTCCCGCCGTGGCTTGTAGACCTCAGCGTAGAACCGTCGCTGGGACTCGAGGGCCCCGCGGTCGTGCGTCTCGATCGCGGCGAGCGCCTCCTTCCAGGCGGTCCGGAAATTCTCGGGGGTGCCGAACCGGGCGACCACGGCCTCCTCGAACGCTTGCTGGGTCTGGTCGCGCCCGCCGATGGTGAAGAGGAGCTCCGGCGAGCTCGGGTCGCGGATCGCCTCCTCGTCGCCGAGCCGGAACCGCTCGGGCACGGGGTGCTCCGGGCCGCCGGACGACGGAGCGTCCCGCGAAGGGGCGCTCCCGCTGAATCCCCGCTTCGCCGCCGCGTAGAAGATCGCCCGGTTCAACCCCCAGGAGTACGCGGAGTCGAGCGGCAGGCCGAGGGTCTTGGCCCGCGCCGCCTGCAGGACCGCCATCACCACGAACCGGGTCACTCGTCCTTGGTTGCGCACCATCCGGTCACCGTCCCGTGGGCTCGCCGCCGGTGGCTTTCTCCTCCGGAGCGTGCCGGGAGCGCTCGGAGAGCGCATCGCCGCCGCTACGACGGGTCGCCATCGGTGTCGTCGCTCCTGGGCCGCTTGGAGAGCTTGATCCGTTGGACGGGGTCCGCGGGAGGGTCGGGAGGCGGGACGGAGAGGGAGGGGATCGGGTCCGGCGGAAGCGGGATGCTCGGATCCTGGTGGGAGGGAGCGCTCGTCAACGGCGAAATATAGTCCGGCTCCTGGCTCGGGGAGTACCGCGTCGCCGTCGCCTGGGACTTCTGCGCGAGCAGGGTCGCGAGGTACGCCGAGAACATCGTGTTGGTCCCGTCGGCGCCGCCGCCCGCGGTGACGAGCGTGTCCGGCGTGATCCGGACCTTGCCGGCCTGGAGCAGGTCGACCGTCTTGATCAGGGCGACCTTGTCGGAACCGATCACGTCGGCCTGGGCGTGGTAGGCGTCGGCCTGGGCCTCTCCGACGCGACGGATCGCCGCGGCGTTCCCGTCAGCCACGATCCGCGTGGAGTCGCGGACCCCTTCCGCCTGCTTCACCGCGGCCTTCGCGTTGTTCTGGTTGATGACGATCTGCAGGTCCGCTTGGACGACCTGCGGCTGCAGGTTCGCCCGCGCCGTCATCTCCTGCACGGAGATCCGCTGGCGCTCCGCGGACGCCTGCTCGACGTACTGAGCCTGCTGCTGGACGGCGATCTCCTTGTTCGTCTGCGTGGCGAGCAGGGTCTCGTCGACCTGGATGTAGGAGATCAGCAGGTTCTGCGCCTCGACCATGTACCGCTGGAAGGCGAGCCGGGCCTTGTCGAGCGCCTCCTGCTGCAGCTGGGAGCGGCTGCGGACGAACTCGAGCGCCTGCTTCTCGCCGGCGTTGTTCCGGAACTCGGCGTCGATGAGCGGATGGACAATCTGCTGGATCAGATTGAAGACGGATCCGAACCGGGCGATCACGAACGCTGCGTTCTCCGGGAGGATCCGGATGACCATCCGGACGTCGACCTCGAGCTGGAAGCCGTCCTTGCTCGTCACCTTGAGCTGGTTGAACTTGAAGAACTCGACCCCGGCGGCGGAGTCGGCCGTCAGGTACGGATACGCCGACTGGTCCCGGGCCGGAGCGGCCGAGGGGCGCGACATCCCCGGGGCGCTCGGTCGCTCGGAGCTCGCCCAATCCACCATGATCGCGCTGGTCGGAACGAGGTAGGCCGTGAACGCCTTCGTGTTGAGATTGTACTTGCCCGGAGCGAGCGGGCTGCGCCAGATCCCCCGGCGGTTCCGGTCGGTGGTGAGCAGGCTCTCGACCTCCGCGGTCAGCTTCTGGTCGAAATCGGGAGCGGAGGAGACCGGCATCGGGTGATCCTGAGGTCGGTCGAGCTCCTCGCCGATGTTCGACCGAAGAACCGCGACGAATCCCGGAGGCACCTCGTAGTTGTCGATGACCCCGACCTCGAACAGGAGGGGGTTGACGTAGTACGTCCCCGGCTGGATGGTGTCGACCTGGGGGCCTCGGAATCCCCCGCTGTCGAGGAACGCGGGGCCGTCCTGGAAGAAGTTGTGGTCGCGCGCCGCGGGGAACTGGTGGGTGGGGGTCGAGAGCGGGGTCGGGGCGACGAGAAGCCGCGACGGCAGGGGCCTCCCGTCCTGGGCGGTCACCAGGCCGACCTTGCCGGCCGTCACCTGGATCGCTCCGAGGAGGGTGGGGGCGAAGAGGCGGGTGTTGAGCCGGTACCGGCCCGGTCGAAGGAACGCCACCTGCGGACCCTTGAATCCGCCCCCGTCCAGGAATCGCTCTCCGTCCTGGAACTGGTTCGACTCCACCTCATCGCCCAACCGCCGGCCCTGCTTGAGCGGTCGGCCGTCGATCGCCTCGATCGTGGCGATGTTGTCCGGACCGACCTCGATGACCGGGACCTTCTGGACGCTCCAGATGATCGGGGCCCGGTAGTACAGTCCCGGGACCAGGGTCGCCGCCTGGACGCCGATCTGACCGTGCCGCGCGATCACCTGTCCGGGCGGCATGCGCTTGCCGCCCAGCTTGCGGGTGACGATCCCGACCTGGTTCTCGTGGATGAGGTACAGGCCCAGGATCAGAAAGACGATGAGCACGAAGGCGACGATCAGTCCGAGAGCGACGATCGCTACCGTGTAATCCATCGCCCCTCACCCTCCCTGCCCGGTGCGCCCGGACGTCAACCGGGCACCGGCCGAGAGTAGTTGAGCGCACCCCCCGGGTCGGGGTGACGGGACCTGGGGCCCCCGAGCATCACCCCTCGGACCTCCGAGCCTCCGGCGCAGCGGCCGGGGGCGCGGTGGCATTATGAGCGTTGGTGTACCCCGAGCCGACCGTGCTCGTCCTGTCCGTGAACGTGGGGACCCCGGCACTCCTCGGGACGGCCGGGGGCGCGCCGGTCGTCTCCGGGATAGTGAAGTCGCCGGTCCGGGGGCCGGTCCGCGTCGTGCGGAACAACCTCGAGGGGGACCGTCAGGCCGATCTCCGGGTTCACGGAGGAGAGGAGAAGGCGGTGTATCTCTACCCCTCCGAGCACTATGCGCACTGGCGGGGGGTCTTTCCTCACCGCTCGCTGGAGTGGGGAGCGTTCGGCGAGAACCTCACGACCGAGGGCCTGATCGAGACCGGCGTGCACCAGGGCGATCGCCTCCGCATCGGGAGCGCGGAACTGGAAGTGACCCGCCCGCGCTTCCCGTGCTCGAAGCTCGCCCTTCGATTCGGGACCGACCGGATGGTCCGGTGGTTCCTGGACTCCGGGCGCACCGGATTCTACCTCAAGATCCGGGAGGAAGGAGTGCTCCAGTCGGGGGACCCGATCACGCTCCGGCCCGGATCGCCGAGAGGCCCCCGCCTCGACGCGCTCGTCCGGGCGCGCCAAGCCTCCGACTGAGCGCGATCCTCCCGCCCGGCCCGCGTGGACCGTGCAGGCGGTATCGCCGGCGCACGGATCCCGTCCCGCACGACGGGCGCGCCGGTTCTCCACGCTCGGATTTCAAAGACCCGGTTGAACGGGCTCTCGGGCGCCTTCACGAGCTCCCCGGGCGTCCGTCCCCCCTGGCACGTTCAGCGCCTTGTACGTCCCGAGGCGCTCTCCAAGCACGAGGGTGGAGCCGTGCATCGCGGCTCCGAGATCTTGACCGAACCTCCCGATGAACTGGTTGAGCTTCTCCCGGTCGAGCGGCTGGATTTCGCTCATCGATGCGGGAGCTCCTCTCTCCGGCGGGCGCCGGAACGGCCTTCTAGGGTACTTATCCCGGAACGCTCGGGCCAGTACGGAAAGCAGCGGCGTTGCGGCCGGAACCCTTGGGACCCATACCAGCACCGGGTCGTTCACGAACGACCGCGACGGAGGCCCGCTCCACCCGATGAGCACTCACTCCACCGATCGACGGCCCCGATGCTTCGACGGCTCCTTCGACTCGGTCGGGCCGGCCCGTACGACCAGGGCCGCGTGGCGGAATGTGGCCGCCGGAGGGGGATCGACGCCCTGGGGCAGCTGGGGCACGCTGACGTTGAGCATCACGACGGGACGGTCGGATCCGACGGCGAAGCCGTGGGGGATCCCGCCCGGTATGTAGAACGAGTCACCCTCCCGCAGGGGCCGCTCCTCGTCCACGACGAGCAGGGTGCCTTCCCCGGCCAACACCACGCCGAGCTCCGCGAACGGGTGCTCGTGGAGCTCGAAGCGGCGTCCCTGGGCCATGTGGTAGAGGCTGATCGAGCTCCCGTTGCCGTCCACCATGCGCCGGACATGGACGCCGCCGGCCAGGGCCGTCCACCCGGGCGCCGGGTCGAATCGGACGCGAGACTTGGGCCGCTCCACGAGCGTCATACCCGCCCTCCTCGGATAAGAGGGTTTCATCGCCCCCAGGGACCGGCGGACCTCCTGGCCGGGACCGCTCGGTGATCGTGGCAGTGGTCAGGCGGGGTGCGGCTGTAGCTCGGGATCCCCGCCGGGGTGCCCTACCGACACCCCCCACGTCAACGTGCGCCCGCGGACGCGGGGCGAAGATCCGCACCCGCATCGGGATGGGTCGCGACGACCACTAGACTAGGGTGGGATGGTGGCCGGAGCTGGCCGACGACCGGGTTCGCGGGGTGGGGAAAACCGCATTAACCCCACCCGGCTCCCGTCGCATACCATGGGTGACATCGCAAGCATCCGCGCCAACCAGAACGCGACCTTCGCCGCAACGATCACCGCAATCTCCGCGCCCCGTGAGGTCACGACCTCGCGCGGCACCTCCTCGGTGGCCGACGCCACGCTTCAGGACGACACCGGAACCACGACGCTGACCCTGTGGGGCGAGGACATCACGAAGTACAAGGTCGGCTCGAAGCTCCAGATCACGGACGGCTGGGTCAAGGACTTCAAGGGGAAGCTCCAGGTCTCGCTCGGCCGCTCCGGGAAGATCACGGTCCTCCCGTAGTCCGGTCCGACTCGCCCCCTCGGGGCGGCGGCACCCGCCAACCCGTTCCCCGGGTCTCGTACCCGGGTCACCGGGCGAGTCCCCGGTCGGCCCCGTTCCCCTCCCCGCCGCTCTCGTCCGTGCTATGGTGTGACATGGTATTAAGGTCCGACGCTCCCGGTGCGGAGCATGTCCGACCCAACGCACGCCCTCCCGGCGTTCCGGAGCGACATCGACCGGCTGGATAGGGAGCTGGCCGAGCGGGTTCGGCGTCGCCTGGCGCTCGCCCGCAAGGTCGCGCGCTCGAAGTCTCGCCTTGGTCTCCCGCTGCGGGACTATGGGGTGGAAGGTGCGGTCGTCCGGAGGTGGGTTCGTCGCCTCGGGGCCGCCGGGGTCGACCCGGCCCGGAGCGAGGCGCTCGCCCGGTGGTTGATCGAAGAGTCCGTCCGGGTCCAGGAGCCGCTGGTTCACCGACCCCGCAACCGGGTCCGGTCCGGTGCGCTGGACCTCGGCATCGTCGGCGGGGCGGGGGCGATGGGTCGCTGGCTGCGCGAGTTCTTCGAGTCCGACGGCCACCGGGTGTCGGTCGTCGATCCGAGGGCCCGACCGCGCGATCGCCCGACGTTCCCGGGAGTGACCGCGGCGGCCGAACGAATGGACGGCCTCGTCTTCGCGACCCCGATGGCATCGACTGCCCCCCTTCTGGAGGAAGCGATCGCGTCCGGTCCGGACCTACTGATCTTCGACATCCTGAGCGTAAAGGCCCCGATCGTGCCGGCGATCCATCGGGGCGTTCGTCGGGGGCGCCTCCTCACGAGCGTGCACCCGATGTTCGGGCCGTCCGCGCGGACCCTTTCCGGACGAAACCTCCTGATCGTCGGGTGCGGGGTCCCGGCGGCGGACGCCGCCGCCCGCTCCCTCTTCGAGCACTCGGCGCTCACGATCAGCGACGTGAGCCTCGCCGAACACGACCGGCTGATGGCGGAGTCCCTCGGCCTGAGCCACGCGGTGAACCTGCTCTTCCTCGGTGCCCTTTCCGAAGGCGGCGGCTCACCGGCCCGGCTCGCCCGGGCCGCCAGCACGACGTTCCACCGACAGTCGTCCCTCGCGCTGTCGGTCGCCCGCGAGGGGGTCGAGCTGTATCTCGAGATCCAGGCCTCCAATCCGCACTCCCGCGCGATCTACCGGACCCTTCGCTCCCGGCTCGCGGAGCTCGAGAGGGTGGTCGAGCGGCGGGATCTCGAGAGCTTCCGAAAGTGGCTCGGCCGCGGCCGCGCGATGCTGGAGCCCGGAGCCCGTCCGATGCGGTCGTAGCCACGGAGGGACGGTTTGGCCGGCGCGAGGGCGGTCCACCGTTCGGCGCTACGGCGCCGTTCCGATGATCTCGGCGAGGACGCGGTCCAGCCGATCGTCGCTTGCCAGCACGGCCCACGATTCCACCGAGCGGATCCGTAGGACCCCCGAGCCCATCCAGGGATCCTCGAGGAGACGGCGACGCACCTCGTCCTCGCTCTCGGAGTGGACGAAGAGGAGGGCGACGTGCGGGGGTCCCGTCCCCAGCGGCCCCGCGATGAGGATGACCCCCGCGCGAACGAGACCGTTCACGAACGCCGCGTGCTCGCTCCATCCCACCTGCTCCCGCATCGGACGCCCTTCCACCCACGCCGGACCCTGCTCGTTCACCACCGCGAAAAACGCCATCGTCGCCGCTCCCGCCCGCGCTCCCCCGAGCCGGGCGAGATAATGAGGGGGGCCACCCCCCGTTAGAACAGGCGGACACTTTCGTCGGGAAGCAGGTCGTCCACCGCCGAGAGATCGGACGAACGAGGCGGCCCGGCGGGTCTACCGGTTCGAGGGTTGGACGACGAGTCGAGGCTCTCCCGTCTAGGCCGTTGCGCGGAGGAGGGGGGCGGCGTTATATAGGTATTTAAACAGTATATAAGAGAACCATGATGCGAGTTCGGATCGAGAACGTAGTCGCCTCCGCGTCGCTCGGCGTCAAGCTCGACCTCGAATCGATCGCGCTCGCCCTGGACGGGGCCGAGTACGAGCCCGAGCGGTTCCCCGGCCTCATCTACCGTCTGAAGGACCCCAAGACCGCGATGCTGCTCTTCCAATCCGGCAAGGTCGTCTGCACGGGCGGCAAGAGCTGGAAGCAGGTAGACACCACGCTGCGGATCGTCTCGGACCTGATCCGTAGCACCGGCCAGAAGATCCCTCTCCACCCCAAGATCCAGGTGCAGAACATCGTGGCGACCGCCGACCTTCAGAGCGAGATCAACCTCAACTCGGTCGCGATCACCCTCGGGCTCGAGCGGGTCGAGTACGAGCCGGAGCAGTTCCCCGGCCTCGTCTGTCGGATTGAGGAGCCGCGCGTGGTCGTGCTGTTGTTCGGCAGCGGCCGCCTCGTCTGCACCGGCGCGCGCCGACCGACCGATGTACAGCTGGCCGTCCAGAGCATCAAGAACGAGCTGGAAGCGTCCGGCCTGCTCGGCCGCGAGAAGGGCCGAGCCCCCGGGCCGGATCGTCCGGGGAACCGGCCCGCCCGCCTCACGGTCACGGGTTCTCCCGGCAAGTCCGTCAGCCCCCTTCCCGCGTAGACCCGTAGCCCGACCGCGCCCCGCGGGACCGTGGCTGAGCGCGTCGCACGCGAGCCGGTCCCCCCGGGGTGGGGTCGGCGACCACAGGATCGCTGACGGGAACTTCGGGTCGACCCGACCCACCGCCGGGGCGGGTCGCCACCCCTGCCTTATCACCTACCGACGCCTTGCGGGGAGCGTCCAGTGAGTTTTCACGCTCGTGAGTCGGGCGTGCAAGGAAGAACATGAAGAAGTTCAAACAGAGCTACCCTCGTCGGGGCCGAATGTTGGCGACCCCGTTCACCCCGCTCTCGGACGAGGACTTCCGCGTGCTGGTGGCGGGCGGCCTCGCCGTACCGGGCCAGCAGGGAGCGTCCCTGTACGTCGCGAAGTGGCGGGACGGGCCCGGGGTCGACGCGGACGTCTTTCTGAAGGCGTTGCACGCGCAGGGTTCCTCCCTCGAGGTACGCACCTATCGGTCGGACGTCAACGTCCGCGTCGTCCGCACGACTCCCTCTAAGAGGGGCGACCCACCGCTCCCGGTCGCGCGTTCGCCCCGAACGGGCTGAGCGCGATCCCCTCGCCGGGCCCCCGGTGGTCCGGCGGACGGCCTCCCGGGTGAACGAAGAAGCGTCGCCGGATTTATCTCGCCCGGCGGGTCCCGAGAATCGATGCCGAAGGTCAGCGTCCGATTCGTGTACGCGGGACTCCGCACCCGCGACCTCGCGAAGTCGCTCCGGTTCTACCGGAAGCTCGGGTTCACCGTGTACCGTCGTGGTACGATGGGCCACGGCGGGCGCTGGGTGCACCTGCAGTTCCCCGGGGCGGTCCAGCGCCTGGAACTGAACTTCTATCCCCGGTCGAACCGGTACTACGAGCCGATCCGCAAGGGGACGGAGTTCGACCACCTCGGGTTCCGCGTCTCGGACGTCGAGGCGTGGGAACGAGAGCTCCGACGCCGGAAGCTGCCGATCGTCGCGCGGATCCGGGAGACGCACGAGAACTTGGTCTACACCCGCGACCCGGACGGCAATTGGATCGAGTTCTTCGGGCCGGTTCCCGGATGAGCCGCCGTTCGGGGCGCCCGGCCCTCGACCGAGAAGGCGAGTCGGTGCGATCGGCGGGGGCGTCGGCTCGATCGTTAGGGTCGACCACCCCGACTGGCCTCGGGCGGGCCCGATGAGCGAAATGAATGTGGTCGCGCGGTTCTTCATCAACCTCGGCAACTCCCGCCGCTCCGCCCGCCTCCTGAGGAGGCTCCGGTCGGCCGGACCGATCCCGTGGGCCGGGCGGATCCTCGAGCTGGGCGCCGGCCAGGGAGGGCTTTCGGCGCTGCTGCACGCGACGTATCGGCCGAAGCAGGTGACGGTCACCGACTTCGACCCGCGTCAGGTCGACGCGGCGCGGGCCCTTCTCGTCCGGCGGTTCGGAGCCGTACCGTCGTCGATGGAGCTCCGGGCCGTCGATGCCCGATC